>Ga0351945_1101_pt1 | contig 12382 bp, 11 predicted proteins | sample BONcelT113001F14_FD_205814 | JGI IMG/M metagenome (GOLD analysis project Ga0351945, IMG submission 205814) | Enriched cells from coal bed in the Powder River Basin, Montana, United States - BONCAT cells T11 rep3 HSBNCT.T11.300.1.F14 ... | reverse complement strand
GCCGGTATTGGCATCCCAGAGTTCGCCTCCAGGAGGGATTGGCAAAACAGGAGGAGTTCTCCAGAACGCACCATCAGTACCGTGAGTTGGGCTTGCAACACCTGCCGCATGAAGGCCGTCGCGGAATTTAACCAGGTTTGTACCAATATCCCAATCGTCATAGCTGTAGTTCCAGTAATTCCTGTCAATATTCCAATATGAGGAGCGAACCGCAAGAATTTCTGCATCGTGTGTGTTGCCTACAACTGTTGGCAGGAGGGCACGAGTCAGACCAAGTTGCCTGTTTGCGCCATTATCGACATCTGGGCCACCTATTCTGAGTGGGAAGTCAACTCTGTCAACCCATCCAATCCTGAAGACTCTCTTTGAGGTTGGTTCCATAAAATACATTGGGGTTGAACCGAGACCTGAGGGCATTTCAAGCGGGAAGTTCGCCCACATGCCTGCCGGGGTGCTTGTGTCAATAGGTCTTGTCCTGAATGCCTCGATGTAGCCAAAATTTGAATTTCCGTTTTCATCGGTTGGGAGGAGGGGGTATGGACCTTGGGTATTGTTTGCAGTAGTTGGGTCAACAAGTGCCTTTGGGTTCCTCTGGCAATTGTCAAAAAGTGATGTGGCATCTTGGGCATAGAAATTTATACTTCTGGGGTAAGGGTCGGCAAATGCATAGTATCTGCAATCATGGAAGTAACCGTCCGGGTCAAACCAAATATTTCCGCCAGAATCCACAACGGCAAACCAGCGGTCGCTCTCAGTGGAGGCGCCACCTTGCGGGTCAACCGTCAGATAGAATTCTGTCCAGAATCTTGGTTGGACAGAGGTTGCTTCTGTTGCTGGAATGTTATGAAGCGGTGCACCTGGTGCCGGAACGACAAGTGCGCCAGTTGCTGGGTTTTCGGTGCAACGAGGCATAAGGTAACCGTCACGACCGAAACCTGTGTATGTTCCGCCAATTTCAAAATTGCGTTGCTGATCGGCATATAGTCTTTCTGCAGCCCAGTTATAGCCGACTGGCGCCCATCTGACCGCAATATATGTTGCATTGCGCTCATTGTTGAGCTTGTCTTCCGCCCTTGTGTTTCCTGTGTAGACGCCAAGGGATGCAATCAATAATACGACAACGAAAAAGGTAACTACTCTCTTCATCAACCCTTTCTCCTTTCGAGGTGATTGGTGACGTGTTGAACCGTCACCGCCCTGTGTTGCATAAGCATATTCAAGCAACTGCAACACCAAGCCTCTTTTGCCCAATGTTGTTGGGCACACGCTCAATCAAATAAATCGAACCTGAAATGCAACGATACCATAAGAGACAAGCATGACTCCGACGCTTATGGTATAATAGCACAAAAGAATTCAATATTGGCAGTTTTTAGACTACCATTTTGCATAGATGCAATTCTTATGCCAAAGAAAGAACGGCCTCAAAACAGGACTTAAATCAAACACTTTTTTTAGATTACCCTCACCATATTGTGTCAAATAAAGCTTAAATTGAGAAATATAAATCCTATATGTGTTATATTCTCACTAGATGGTTTTATAAGTTACATATATGTATACTATTATATTGACATTAAGCAAATAGTTGTTAGTATAATTTCAGGTGAAAAAATGATTGACATAAAAATGTTGGTTGCAAATCCAGAAACTTTTAAGACTGCTCTTGGTGCAAGAGGCTTAAATCCTGACATTGTTGGGAAGATTATCGAGCTAGACTCACAAAGGCGCAAACTAACTACTGAAAACGATGAATTTAAAAGAATAAGAAACGAATCATCAAAAAAAGTTGGCATGCTTAAATCAAAAGGTGAAGATGCAACTGAGTTAATGGAAGAAACAAAGCAACTTGGCATAAGAATTGCGGACAATAACAAGAATTTGGATGAGATAAAAGTTGAGCTGGATTCAATTGCTCTCACTCTTCCAAACACCCCCTTGCCTGACGTACCCATTGGCAAAACAGAGGCAGAAAACGTCCATGTTAGAACATGGGGATCTCCATCGGCCTTTGATTTTGAAGTGAAGGCACATTGGGATTTGGGTCAAAATCTCGACATACTTGATCAAGAGCGCGCCTCAAAGCTTTCTGGTGCAAGATTCACAATGTTTAAGGCAGGAGCTGCAGCTTTGCAGAGGGCATTGATAAACTACATGATAGAGCTACATACAACAAAACATGGATTTTCTGAGGTTTTTGCCCCTGTGCTTGTTTTAGACAAAACATGTCTTGGTACCGGTCAACTCCCAAAATTCGCTGGTGATATGTACAAAATTGAGGACGAACAATTATATCTTGTTTCAACCAACGAAATAACCCTCACAAACATGCACTCTGGCGAAATCTTGAAGGGAAGCGATTTGCCAATTAGGTATACGGGTTTTGCCCTGTGTTTTCGAAAGGAAGCAGGTGCAGCAGGCAGGGACACGAGAGGTTTGATAAGGGTTCATCAGTTTGAAAAAGTAGAAATGGTGACACTATGTAAACCTGAAGATTCAGAAAAAGAGTTGCAACACCTGGTAAAATCAGCCTCTACGGTTCTCGAAAGTCTCGAACTTCCACATAGGGTTAGCCTTATGTGTACTGGCGATATGTCTGGATTTTCTGCCGCAAAATGCTACGACCTCGAAGTATGGATGCCATCCTACAACAACTATGTTGAGGTTTCTTCGTGCAGTAATTGCACAGATTTCCAAGCTCGAAGAGCCGGCATACGTTTCAAGGATGCTCAAGGTGACCAATCAAGATTTGTACACACACTCAATGGTTCTGGACTCGCAATTGGCAGAACAATCGCCGCAATAATGGAAAACTATCAAACATCTGATGGTAGAATTAGAGTTCCTGAAGTACTGAAAAAATACTTTACTAGCGACTATATTGAAGGCATCATCAAATAGAACGTGCTACCCTTGTTTTCACCCTCTGATTCAACAAATAGCTTTCCACCCATAGTTTCTGTATAGACTTTCGACAGGTAGAGGCCAAGCCCAGTTCCAGGCTTGTTAAAATTAATACGACTATATTTATTGAATATCATTCTTCTTTTTTCAGGTGGAATTCCAATACCTGTGTCCTGAATGTAGATTTTTACATAGTTATTGAGCATACGCTCTGCGCCAAATGTTACTTTACCACCCGATTCTGTGTATTTAGAAGCGTTAGAGAGCAAGTTTAGCACAATTTCATAAAGCTTTGAAAGATCACCTTTGATATTTGGTAAATCACTTTGAATATTTGTACTAAACTCAAGTCCTGACGATTCAAAGATTGGCATCATCATTTTTGCAGTATCTTTTATGAAATTCTCGGTTTCAATTTTCATTAATTTGAGTGTTGGCACAATAAGGGTTTTTTTTGAAAGCTTTTCCAACTCTTTTATTAGGTTAAGCATTTGACTACCGGCATTCTGAAGCGATAAACCAACTTCGGCTACTTGTTCTTGTCCTGAAATCAGACCCATTTGGAGCAACTCGGCATAACCCATGATGGAAGTTAGCGGTGTCTTCATGTCGTGGTTGACAGTTTCAACAATCTCGGATCTAAATGATCGAAGTTTTTCTATTTCTACAATATTTTGCATGTGTGAACTCTTTAGAATTTGAAGCTCAATCATTAGTCGAATCGTTGGTATGAGTTTGTCCATTTCATCAAGAAGTTCTTTGTTTTCTGGTGATGCTATAAAAGCCATTTCTCCAATGTTTCCGGTTTTAATCCATAGTGGTAGTACTCTACAAAAGTAAGTCTTTCCATTGCAAAAATAATCGAGATAAACAGGTTTTTCTTCAGCTGAGCAATGTTTCATTGAAATGCTTAAAATATCGTTTTCTACGGCATTTTCGTTTCCGGAGATAATTGTTTTTTCAGAGACATCCTTATTTTTGATTGTCGTCAAAATCGTCTCGAATTGACAAACTACCAGAATCTCTTCTTGCATCTCTGTCAAGAATTTTACAGTATCATTGTTTTTATAGGCTTTTTTGGCAATTACATCGAGACAGGATTCAAATATTGAGAGCTTTTTATCTGCATCAAGCAACTTTTTTTCTTTCCCTAAACTCGATACTTCAACCAACGCCAACTTTGCACCGTGAAACAAAATTGGCGTTAGCAAAATCGTATGTTTGTTGCAAAATATCTTTTGGGTAACATCATGGTTGATTGTTGGTTCTGACTTTGTCGAATCAATCAAAGCATTTGAACTTTCAATTATGACCTTGCAGAGTTTTTCATCATAGAGAAAGTGTTTTGCTTTTTCTGTGAATGCATTTGGATATGGATGAGGTAAGAGGTTAGATGAATAGAGAATTGATTTACCGTCTGACATTGCCAAAAAAAGATTTGTATGTAAGTCTTTTTTGGAATTAGATTGTATAGGTTTTGAAGATAGATTTTTCAAGGCAAGCGTTTTTGCTGAAGTTTCAGGGACATAACATAGAAATATGTCACAAGAAAGCTTATCTGCAATGATAAAGTGTGAATTTTTAGAATTAAAAATGCTTGTGGTTGACATATTTTTTGGAAACTCAACATTGAAAGTATCCTCGAAAGAATTTTGGCTTATGTTGATAAAATTATCTGATGATTTTTTTTTTGATGGGAAGTCAACAAGCAGGATTTTGAATCTCTTTGATTCAAGAATATTTAGTATTGACTCATCTTTATCAGACATCATTTCTGCAAGTATATTAAATAAATAACTTTTTACAATATTGGTTGGTTATAATATAACTATTTCTTAATATATCTTATTGCCAAAGGATTTCACTGAGTTGTCAAAGATTTCATGAATCTGGAACAAATATGCTTTCTCTTGCCTTCTTTGACCTTTAGGCCTGTGATATATGTCGTGAACGGCGTTTGCAAAGTTAGAGTAAACATCATTTTCGTGCAACACGACTTCTCCTCTTAATTCGTAAGATGTTACAGGAGGCATGTAATAAAGAAGTGTGCAGTTAGTTATCCCTTTTTCTGAGACATTCTTGAAAGTGTACTTGTATGCCATTTCAAGTGAAATTAAATGTTTAGTGTCAATGTTTGTGGCAGCCTGGTCGGAATAAATGCAATCAAACAGGATTTCCAGTGAGTTTGGTTCGTTTGATTCAATTGCCTGAGTAAGTAAATTTATGATTTGTTTGATGAATTCTAATTTTGGTACAAATCCGAACCCCTTTATGGAGGCATTTAGGCCTTCCACTCCCATTGTAATCATAGCCGGGGTGTGTCTTGTAAATGATAAGAAGAACTTGTCTTTATCGATATTGGTGTTAGTAATTAGATCTTTAACCATTTCAGCGCGTTGAATAAAAGCCCAAATCCAAAAGGGATTTTGTTGGTCAATCACTTTTCTTTGACTTCACTTTTACGCTGTCAACTACTTTTTGAATTTGTTCCAGGTTGTCGTTTACGATTTTAGAATCGCCTAAAACTTCTACTATTAGAATTGTATCTTGTGAGATAATAACCCTTAGAAAGCCCATTTGAAGAATATCCTTACCTTCATAATAGCCAGTTATTGATGTTCTGCGTTCTTTTAAGCCTTCAAGATCAAAGGTCTTTGTTATAGTGTTTGTCAGTTTTGCTAATTTGCTCTCAAAGGAATAGATTGCTTGCTCAAAATATTTGTCAGTACCCAAATCAAAATCAATTGTTGCCGGATGAATCGCTATCACATTTATCTGAGGGGAGTCTTTCGTGTCTTTTAGTACAAGTTTCAGCTCATCTGCTGTGTTTACGGTTTCAAAAAAAGATGATGAATCAAATGATGCTTCATAGGTGTCTTTGCTCCAGTTAGTCATTCTTGAGCATGATAGAAGTGTGATGGTTAACAATATAACAGCGCCCCATATTGCAGGGGCGCTGATGTTTTTCCTTGTATTTATCATTCTGAAACTTGTGTTACAAGAATGCCTTGATACATATAGTACAGGTTTCCAGTTTCCATTGCTTCATCAAATACGGCTTGTGGGCCTTCGCCAACTGCCATCATAAGTGTTCCTGGGCCAAATTCTGTTTCTGAAACTCTTGGGCCTTTGAGTGCATAAGCAAGAACTTTGCCTTTTTTGCCGTCTGCAGTTTCATAAGTGTACCAAATACCTTTAACAAGTGAGAGTGTGTTTTTAAATTCGCCAGTTTCTTTTTGGCTTGCATTAACTGACTTTAGCCATTCTTCTACCATTGGCTTAATTGTTGCTGGGTCTGAAGATGTTATAGCTTTGTCAACCTTAAGGGAGATTTTGAAGGTGACGTCTTTGTTGTTGTCATAACCAAAGACTTTTCTGATTCCGGTGTCATAAATTTCTTTTGTCATAGGGACTTCAGTCCAGCCTTTGTATCTTTCGCCTGCTACTTCTGTCTTGTCAAATTCAAAAAGTGTCCAAATTTCGAGTGGGTGAGGTGGGATTTTCATTTCGCCAACTAACTCATTTGGTTTTGCCGGTTTAAGGGCATTAGGATCGGTTGAATCGTTTGAAATCAATTTTCCGGCATTTGGATTTTCTCCGCCGTAATCAACGTTTTCACCGTTTGTGCTATTGTCTTTGCCTTCTCCGCCACAACCACAACCAGTAACCGAGATTGCCAGAACAACAAGGAGTACAACAACAAGAAGCTTGCGCATTATATATCTCCTTTCGAATTTCTAATATATATCTAACCAGATTTTAAGTATAGGTACTGATGGTGAATTGTCAATCACTTTTGATATATTACCTTGAATGTATCCATCATGGCTAAGATGTCTTTGGCATAGGATTGGTCGGCCTCTGGGTAGGTGGCAGTAACAGAAATGGCTTTTCCAGTTAGGGCATAAATATCCTGTATAAGTGTATAAGCTTGACCATTTTCTATAGCTGAAAATTCGATGTGCAGTTTTTCATCGCCATTTGCCTGTTCTGTTGGTATATATTCACTAACAATTAGCTTGTAGCCAGGGAACTGTTTTTCAGCTTTTGTTGCATAATCAGCAGTTATCTCTCTTATGTGTCCAAGTACTATGTCCATTTTTACTTGTGAAGTAATTTTTATGCCTATTTGTGAGGGGCCATTTTCTGGAATTATAGCGGCTTCAATATTTTCTTGGGGATTTTGAAATTTTGTAATGACTTTCCAATCTTTTACATACTGTATTTCATAATCACGCTGTTGTGATGTGAGTGTGCCTGTAAAAGTTTGGCAGGAAACAAATAACGTAGCTAAAAGCATAATTGAAGTTGTTATTTTTCTCATGATTATCCTCCGGAAGGAGGGGGATTTGAACCCCCGCGGGCTTTCACCCTCTGCATTTCAAGTGCAGCGCCATAGACCGCTCGGCCATCCTTCCGAATAAGAGATTATTTAGTCATAGTTGATTTTCAAGGTAATTTTGGTGCAAATATGAAATTATGAATAACTTTGACGTAATTGTGGTTGGAGGCGGACACGCAGGCCTGGAGGCATCGCTATCAAGCTCGAGACTTGGTGCAAACACACTTCTTGTCACTCTAAACGCTGACTCTATAGCATATATGCCATGCAACCCAGCAATGGGAGGTGCCGGCAAATCACAAGTTATAGCAGAACTACATGCTCTTGGTGGCGCCTCTGGTGAACTTGCTGAGCAATCAGCAACATCTATAAGACTACTAAATCGTTCAAAGGGACCTGCAGTTCAATCGGTCAGGATTCAATGCGACAGGCATTTATATTCACTACTTGCCCACAAAAAATTAGAGGAGATGGATAATCTCATTTTGATACAAGGCAGGGTAGAGAATCTCTTACTTTCTGATGGTAAAATAATTGGTGTCAAACTCGCAGATGGAAGAGAATTCACTTCCAAAGCAGTTGTACTGACATGCGGAACTTATATGAGAGGCCGAGTTCACCTTGCAGACGAGTCTGTGCCTGGCGGTAGACTTGGCCAGCCATCAGTGGAAAACCTATCAATTCAACTTGCAGAAATTGGATTGCCTGTCAGACGATTCAACACTGGTACTACCCCCAGGATCGATTCCCGCTCAGTTAAATATTCAGAACTAAACAGGCAAGAAGGCGACACAGAACCAATCGCTCTGGTTTCAGAACCAATGTTTTTTAAAAACCAGTTGGCAAGTCACATTGGCCACACAAACAGCAAGACAATGGATGTTATACGCAAATACATGCATCTAGCTCCATCCGTTCAAGGAAGGATGGTTCGTACAGGCCCAAGAACTTGCCCATCGCTTGAAGAAAAAGTGCGCTGGTTTGCAGACCGTTCAGAGCATCTATTCTTCCTAGAGCCTGAAAGCCGCTACACTTTTGAGACTTACCTTCAGGGATTGTACATGAGTATCCCACCAGAGTTCCAACTAGAAGCACTAAAGACATTACCAGGCTTGGCAAATGTTATTATGATTAGACCAGGATATGCAATTGACTACGATTTTGTTGATCCTCAGGAGCTCAATCAAAATCTGTCAACCAAACACTTTGATAATCTATTCTTAGCAGGGCAACTCCACGGTACTACAGGCTATGATGAAGCAGGTGCACTTGGTCTTGTTGCTGGTGCAAACGCCGCGCATTATGCACTGATGCAAGAGCCACTAATACTAACTCGCTTTGATGGCTATATAGGAGTGATGATTGACGATCTCATAAACAAGGGTGTAACAGAACCATACCGTATCACACCTTCACATGTCGAATTCAGAATGTCTGTTCGTGCTGATAATGCCATGTTTAGGTTAGGCAATTTGGCGGATAAAAAAAAATTACTCGACATTGGAAGATCGCAAGAACTTAAAAAAATGCAAAGTGACAGAGATATCTTATATAATTTAATTGAAGGTGTTGTCTACACGCCATCCAAAGATATGAAAAATCTCTTCAATGACCTCAGGCTTGGTGATATAAACGAGGCAATAACACTTAAGCAAGTCATCAAGAGACCTGGTACAAGTTATACGAAACTTACAGCTCTGTTCCCATCAATAGAAAAACTATCCAGGAGGGCCGTTTACAGCTCAATGGTTGATATCTCATTTGAAACATATTCACAAAGGGAAACCGTTCGTATGAGAGACCTTATGCGGTGGGAGAAACTCACTCTTCCAAATGACATGGATTATCTAGGCAACATTTTGTTAAGTAAATTAGCCAGAGAACGACTTCACGCAGTAAAGCCAGTCACTTTTGGTCAAGCCATGCGAGTAGAGGGAGTGACTCCTTCTGATTTGGAAGTTATCGGTCGTTTTGTTTCACGTGAAACAATAGAATAAATATTATTGCTTTTTTACTATATCTAAAAATAAGATTATTGTGTTCATGCGGAATATATTTGTTGGTAAAGAAAGCAGATAATTGAGGTAATTGATTCACAAATTAATTAATCTATACTTTTCATGCCAAATTTCGGGAAAGGAAAAGCTATGGAACAACGAGTAATGGAAAAGAAGGATGTTAAGTCCTTCATTGCTGAGTTAATTAAGCTGTATCCATCGGTTTATGGCCCAGTTACAAAAGGCAAGAGCTTCTCATTTCAGAAAATCACAGACCCAGGTGAAGTAAGATTCAACTACATCAGGTCAATTCTGCCTCCAAAAAAGCTCATCATGCCTCAGGAAGAATGTTTGATGAAGTTTACAATGCCGCCAGAGCCTAAGGCCGAGTCGGTAGTAAACTATGAGGATCAAGTAATCATCGGCGTTCATCCATGTGACGTAAAGGCTATAAAACTTTTGGATCTTGTTATGGCAAACGGCAACACAGACCATAACTACATGAAACGCCGCGAACACACAATAATCGTCGGCATTGACTGCATTCCAGATGATTATTGCTATTGCAGTTCTGTCATGGATTTAAGATGCACAGAGGGTTTTGACATCTTCCTTACAGACCTTGGGGATCAGGTTCTTATTGATATCCTAACACCCAAGGGCAAAGAGCTAGTCGAGAAGGTTACAACAGCTCCAGCAACCAAAGACCACCTCAAAAAACAGGATGACTCACTTGATGCAAAAAAGAAGATGTTTAAAGCCAAAATTAACGGCCCAGTACAGATTCTTCCACTCGAACTCGAAGGACAGTGGGATGCTCAAGTTTGGGAAGATATGGGTCACAAATGTCTTTCTTGCGGTCAATGCGTTATCGCATGTCCGACTTGCTACTGCTTTGATGTCGAGGACAAACTCTCGTTAGACCTCAAATCAGGTGAAAGAGTACGCAAATGGGATGGTTGTCAGCTTGCTGATTTTGCCTATGTCGGCTCTGGAGAAAACTTCAGGGAAGAAGCTTCAGGCAGGATAAGACATCGCTTCCACAGAAAATTCAAATACCATATTGATTCATACTCACACACATTCTGCACAGGTTGCGGACGTTGCTGGTACTACTGCCCAGTAGACATCAATCTTGTCGAGATTTCAAATAGGATTTTGGCAAGGGAGGTAAAATGCAATCCATAGAAGATAAAACCAACCTTTATGCCCCAATGATTTCAACAATCAAGGAAGTCAAAGAACTAACACCTACTGAAAAAGTTTTCACAGTCGAACTCCCAGACGGCAAAACACTTGGCCATAAATCAGGACAGTTCGTTGAAATGACAGTTTTCGGTGTTGGTGAAGCACCAATCTCAATTTGCTCATCACCAACAGATGGCAAACACTTCCAACTTACAATCCGAAAAGTCGGCGATGTTACAGGTGTTGTCCACAACATGAAGGCCGGAGAAAAACTCGGCATAAGAGGCCCGTTTGGTTGGGGCTTTCCTATGGAAGAGCTAAAGGGTAACAATATAGTAATAGTAGCCGGCGGTATTGGCCTTGCACCACTTCGCTCTGTAATCAACTACGTTTTACACAACAGGTCAGACTACAAGGAATTCCACATTCTCCACGGTGCAAGAACCCCTGACGACAGGCTCTTTAAGGATGAGCTCCAGAAATGGGAAGCAAGCGGAAATGTGAACTATCTTGAAACAGTTGACAAACCACCATCAGACTGGAAAGGCCATTCAGGCGTTATCACAACACTATTTAAACACCTTCCAAAGATGGACCCTGCAAAAACCTTCGCTCTTATTTGTGGACCGCCTGTCATGTACAAGTATGTCATTCTTGAATGCGGAGTGCTTGGACTTCCAGACAGCCACATCCTCGCCTCACTTGAACGCAGAATGAAATGCGGACTTGGCAAATGCGGCCACTGCCAGATCAATGGCCTCTACTGCTGTCAACAAGGCCCTGTGTTCACTTATACACAGATTAAGCACCTTGAGGAGGCACTATGAGCAAACCAAGAGTAGCTTTTTTTGATTTTGCAAGTTGCGAAGGTTGTCAGCTTGAAGTTATCAACTTTGAAACAGAATTCCTCGATATTTTGGGACACATTGACATCGTCCAGTTCAGAGAAGCAATGACTGAATGCTCATGGGACATTGACATTTCATTTATTGAAGGGTCAATCACCAGAGAGCAAGATGAAGCAAGACTCAAAAAAATCAGAGAAAATTCAAAACTTGTCATTGCACTTGGTGCATGCGCTTGCACTGGTGGTGTCAATGCAATCAGAAACCACTACCCAATTGACAAGGTAAAAGAGATGGTCTATGGCGACAAGAAAGACTACTTTGAGTCAACACTTGCCAGGCCAATAGATACTGTCATTAAAGTTGACGGCAAGATTCCAGGTTGCCCGATAGACAGGTTCGATTTTGTCAAGACAGTACAGTCATTGCTTGTAGGCAAAGGCGTGCCAAAACACAACTATCCTGTTTGTTGGGAATGCAGACTCAACGAAAACGAATGTCTTCTCACTCTTGGCCAGGCATGCCTTGGTCCAATTACCCAGGGTGGGTGCAGAGCAATAGAACCCACATGGGGTTCTCCATGTAATGGTTGCAGAGGTTTTGTTGACGAAGCCAACATGAAATCTGCCGAAGAAATGCTCTTAAAGCATGGACTTACAGTAAACGATTTAAAAAACTACAAAACCATATTCAACTCCTTCAAAAAGGAGGGCACAAATGAGTGAATATAACATACATGTCCACCATATAACCCGTGTTGAGGGTCATGGTGACATTCACCTTAAAACCAGCAATGGCGCAGTTGAACGTGCATCTTTCAACGTTGTGGAAGCCCCAAGATACTTCGAGGCGGCTCTTGTTGGCAGATCGCATTATGAAGTCAAAGACATCGTCACTAGGATTTGTGGCATCTGCGCTTGTGGACACGCTCTTTCATCAGTTAGAGCGTCCGAAGCCGCCATGAATATCGAACCATCCGAGCAGACTATTGATCTTAGGAAACTCGTTTTGCACGCCGAAAATCTCTCTTCTCACTTAGGTGTCTTAACACTTTGTAAACTTCCAACTGTGAATTGACTGACAAAGCAACGTTATAAATAGTGTTT
>Ga0351945_1100_pt1 | contig 12392 bp, 5 predicted proteins | sample BONcelT113001F14_FD_205814 | JGI IMG/M metagenome (GOLD analysis project Ga0351945, IMG submission 205814) | Enriched cells from coal bed in the Powder River Basin, Montana, United States - BONCAT cells T11 rep3 HSBNCT.T11.300.1.F14 ... | reverse complement strand
GTATCAAGGCGATCACTTCACTGATCGAATCGGCAAAAGGTGTTGCCCAGGCAGCACTCGCTTCCGGCAGTACTACTGACCGTGCAGCCTATGCAGCGACCTTTGACACGCTGAGGACTCAGATTACCGAGCTGGCCAGCGACTCCGGCTACCGTGGTACCAACTTCCTGACCTCAGGTTCACAAACCGTTGAGTTCAGCCAGGAGACCGGTGTTTCAACGCTCGATATCGATGGCTTTGATGCAACCGCGACCGGTCTTTCGATTTCTGCCGCAGGGACTGATTGGGATGGTACGTCAGCAACTGCGACAGACAAAATCAAAGCTTCAGCTACTCAATTGGAAGGCGCGATGGAAACACTGCGCAGCGAGTCGTCCAAGCTTTCCTCGAACATGAGCGTTGTCACCACGCGTCAGGATTTCACCAGTTCCATGATCAACGAACTGAAGACCGGCGCTGATAGCCTGACTCTGGCGGATATGAACGAAGAAGGCGCCAACATGCTAATGCTTCAGACCCAGCAGAACCTTGGTGTAACCTCACTGAGTATGGCTTCACAGTCTGCACAGGCGGTCATGAGACTTTTCTAGGATCCGCGGAACGCAGGGTAGGTAACAGAAGGGGGGGAGAGAGATTTCTCCTCCCCTGGCTGCACCAAGGGGTGATGAAATGGCGATTGATGCGATTGGTAAGAATGAACAGATGGCTCCCATGCAGGATCAGGTGCGGAAGACCTATCAGGCTGCGGCACCGCAACAGCAACCGGGGTTAAATGTTCAGCAGAACGACGAGCCTGTATCAGTATCCATCCAGCGATCATCCTCGACCATGGGAAGACTGGACAGCTTCAATGAACAGAAAAACCTGATGGCAAGAAATATTCGAACTACCTCCGACGCGCTCGCCACGATTTCCGAGGCTGTCGGCGGGATGAAGGAAAATCTTGGCAAGATTATTAAAAATTATCCTCCTTTTCCGCCGGATAGCTCAGAACGGAAAGAGATCCTCATGAGTTATGTTTCCTTGCGAAAGGAAATTCTCAACATGACTTTTCCTCCTCCGCCCGCGGCCTTGTATGAAAAAAATGCTACACCCTGGGAAAAGCTCGGGTACACTGAAAAGGGAAGCATAGCTTCGTCGATTCCAGAGGTATCGTCGACGGCAACGGACTCGGAGGTGGTTACTGCCTCGAAGATCCTTGCTGAACTTGGGTCCGCCGTTACGTCAGCCCAAAAAGAGCTGGTCGGTTTCGTGACGGACTAAGGAGTTGGAAATGAATAACATGGTCAAGATTGCGCTCAGTCTGGGTCGGATTTGACAGAACTGATTGAGCCAAACCGCAGACGTAGCAGGGCTACGTTGAGGATTTGGTGATTGAAGTTCGGTCAAAGATGGCCTGAAGATGTGATGCAAGATGCCCATGGTATTTGTTTGCAGCTCCTAATAGAAAGGAAGTCAGATGTCCCTGAAACTGCGACTGAAACCGGACGAGAAAGTAATCATCGGCGGCGCCGTGATTCGCAACGGCTCCAAGGCAAGCGAATTCGTGGTGGAGAATACCGTGCCGATACTTCGCCAGAAAGACATTATGGCAGAGAGAGATGCGGAGTCACCGGCACGACGTGTCTACTTCGTTACCCAGTTGATGTACCTCGACCGGGATAACCAGGTTGATTACCACACGCGGTACTGGGATCTGGTGAAGGATATCCTTGCGGCTGCCCCAAGCACCAAACCCTACCTGGACAGGATCAGCGAACAGATTGTGGCGGGTGACTTCTATCATGCCCTGAAACTTACCAAAAAACTGATTGACTATGAAAAGGAGCTACTTTCCCATGTCAATAAATCCGTTTAACATATATCAGAATGCCCATAAGGATGGAATGTCGCCGCGTGAACTGGAAGCATCGCTGCTGACGAGGGCCGGCCTGATGCTGAAGCGTTGCCAGGACAATTGGGACGCCCCCAACAGGGACCAGCGCATCGAGGAGGCGATCAAATTCAATCAGAAAGTCTGGAGTTTCTTTCAGAGCGAATTGAGCATGCCTGATAACCCGCTTCCGAAAAATATTCGGGAGGATATCCTTAATCTGAGTCTGTTTCTCGACAAGCGCCTGTTTGAAATATTGGCGTATCCTGAGCCGCAGAAGCTGACAATCGCCATCAACATCAATCTCAACCTGGCGGCCGGTCTCATGACCCGCAGGGACGAGTTGTCAGATCAACTTGGCAAGGCCGTATAGGGAAGCGATGCACCGCCTGGAATTTCACTAACTGTTGACGAAAAAAGACCCTCTTTGCAGAGGGTCTTTTCGTTTAGTACGGTCCTGAAACAGTTTACACTATCTTGATATCACCGTTTCCGCTTGAATTTGCAGCCTCGAGCAGACGATTGTATGCGAGGCTGTTACCCGCCCAATTCAGTTTCATGGCAAAATCATTGATAAACTCGGATAGTACGGTTCCTTCCGCTGAAAGATCTTCCAGTCCGGCCAGTCCCTCTTCTTTATGGCCTGCGCAGATCCGGCTTATGGCAAGCATCAATCGGGCATAAAAATGTTTGGGATACACGTGCAGGACGGACTCCAGAAGGACACGTGCTTTTTTCGTCTCTCCCAGGCAGATATCGCACATTGCGTACTGTACGACTGCGTCCGCATGACCCGGATGAAGTTCGAGCGTTTGTGCGGAGGCTAGCCGCGATTCCTCAAATCTGCCCAACTGCAGCAGAACAAATCCGAGATTGAAAAAAACAACATGATCGGAATTGTTGATGGCGATGGCTCTGTTCCACAAAGTGACGGCCTCTTCATATTTTCCCGTGCTGCCTGCCTGAATCGCCAGTTCGAAGAGTGCGATAAAATCATCGTTTCCCTTTTCCTCAAGCTTATTTATTCCCAGGCGATAGTAGTCATTTTCTTTTCTTTGCTGTCTTTCCTTGTCCAGATACCCATAATGGTGGATTGGAACGGGGGTCGTCGCTATTTCAAGGCCGGCGCGTTTTACTGAATCACGAACCATTTCGTGGATGATCCCTTCAAAGCGTATCTCCGGCCTATTGGGGAATAGCCGAATCTTGACGCTTGGAAACCATCCTGCTCCTGTTTCTTCCGCTGGGTACGAGCCGTTGTTCGGCATCCAGTTTTCCATGATCACCTTGGTTGAATAATTCCTGGTTTCCAGCAGGAACGCTTTATTCGCCGTTGTCTCGCCCTGCAGGAGTTTGGTGAAGTTCTCGTAGTCGCTTGGCGATATGCGTTCATCGGCGTCAATTGTCAGGATCCAGGCGCCCGTTGCCTTTTCCAGTGAAGCGTTGCGTGCGGAGGAGAAGTCCCCTGTCCACTCATGGTGGAACACATGTGCTCCAAAGAGTTTTGCGATCTCGGGGGTGCCATCATGTGACCCGGTATCGACGATCAGGATCTCGTCAACCATCGGTTTCAGGTTCTGCAGCGTACGGGGCAGATTTTCCCGTTCGTTTTTTACGATCATGCAGAGGGATACGCTGGTACCGGAATTACTTTTTTCCACGGGTATTGTTATCGGGCCGATGCTTCGACGCATTTCGAGACCAGCTGCGAGCATTCCCTCTTCACTACCAAAGGCAACGCAGGCCGATTCTACTTCGGAAAGGGCTTCCCCGATTTTCCCCTGACGATTCAGCAGATCGATGAGCAGGAAGTGAATCGTCCGGTGCTGCGGATAGATGCGATGCATTTCGCGAAACTGCTTCTCTGCCCGATCGAATTCGCCGGAACTGCTCGCCGCCGTGTGGTATTTTAGCCCTGTTTCGCCCGTGAGAGGTGCAAGGAGAAAACCGCGCTCCAGCAAATTCAAAGCGGTTTCCGGATTATTGCTGTTCAGCTCAAGAATTCCCAGTGCGGTACAGGGTTCACCGTATCCCGGATCACATCCCACTGCTTTTTTCCAGAAATTTTCCGCCTGGGACAGTTGTCCCTGTGCCTCCGCGATGAATCCGAGGAGATGATATGCCGGGGCTGAACCAGGATTGATCCGGAGTGCCGCTTCTCCTTGGGCAAGTGCTTCTCCGTTACGCCCCATTCCGGCCAGTGACCTGCCGGTCAAGACCAGGCGCGTTTCGTCCGAGCAGCTATCCGGGAGTTCCGCAAGGGTGTCAAAGGCATCCTTGTGTCTGCCCAAGTCAAGAAAGTATCCTGCAAGTGCCAGATAGAACCTGCTCTCTTCAGGAATTTGTCTGATACCATCCTGGAGAATTGCCTCAACCATGCCGTCATAGTCTCCACGATGGAAGAGGGTTTCCGCTTTCTCCAGCGTTTTAAACGCGACAATTCTTTTTGCTTCGTTTTCGTCGGTTACCGGCCGGCTCCATTTCTCCCTGAAAAGCTTGCCGTTATCGGTGAGAGTGGCGACGTAATCAAAATTGTTACCCCTGAAAGAGGCGCTGCCAACGTGATGGATAAAAACATCCCCGGCGATTACGTTCCGATACCCGGCAATTGCGGCACGCAGACAGAGATCATCGTCTTCGAAGTTACCCGTTCCGAACATTTCATCCAGAAGACCTATCTCATTCGTCAGGCTTTTTCTGAAGAGCATGCAGAAGCCGACGATGCGGCGGTATTCAATCCGTTGATGTCGATTCTTTTCTCGAAACTCCCTAGCGAATGCATCAAGTTCCGCACCTGATGAATACCGAACATCGGGAACCTGCTGTATGCCGCTGATGTTGTTGGTCATCGGGCCGACAATTCCGGTGTCGGGCGTTGCCCGCAGGCATTCGAGCAGCCCGCCTAACCAGTCCCTGGTAACAACAACGTCATTATTCAGGAGTAAAACGTATTCACCAGCGGCAGCTTCTATCCCTTGGTTGCATCCGGCGGCAAAACCTCTGTTCTCTCCGTTTTCTATAAGGGTGCAGGTCTCGTTACCGGCGCACAATTCCCGCAGCCAGGCCACGGTTCCGTCGGTCGAGCCGTTGTCGATGAAGATGATTTCATGCAGTTCCGGTGTGTGTTTTCGAATGCTGTCGATGCAGTCTCTGGTCTTGTCCAACTGATTAAAGGTGAGAATGACGATTGATACAAGATGAGCCTTTTGGTCCGATTTGGCGCGTGAAAGTGAACCCGGGCCGTTGTAAGGAAAAATCACAGCCTTTCCTGGATTTATACAGCTACCTTCCTCCGTGATTGTGAAGTCGGGGATAATCTTGCCGAGCCACTTCTGATGCAACCGCCGGATGTTCTGACCGGCCCTGGCGAAGCGTTCCGGTCCGCTTTTCGATTCGTGGTGAATGAGGACGCTCCCCGGGGAGTACACCAGATGGTAGCCCATTTTCCGAAGCGTGAAGCACAGATCGACATCCTCGTAGCCGTTCCAGTAGCCTTCGTCGAACCCTCGAGCATCAAGAAACACCGATCGTCTAACCATAAGCGACGCCGCGGTGAGTGCCTGGTAGCAGAAAGGAATGTTGGCTTCCGGGAGATTAGACTGTTTCCCGGTGTATATGTGTTTGCCCACCAAGGGATCGTGCAGAATCCTGTCATTCGCAAGTACCACCCCGGCATGCTGAATGGTGCCGTCCGGATACAGGAGTTTACTGCCGACCGCTCCGATAACGGGATCGGCGTGGATTACCCGTACAAGGGCATCCAGCCACCCGGGTTGCGGCTCGGTGTCGTTATTGAGAAAGACCAGGTATGCGCCATGGGCAGCTTCGGCCCCTTGATTGCAAGCCTTGGCAAAGCCGAGATTGTCCGGGTTAGAGACTACCTGTGATATCCTGTCCTGCTTCTTCAGAAAGTCCGCTGTTCCGTCCGTTGAGCCATTATCGACCAGGATTAGCTCATAGCTCCCTGCAGCTGTGTTGCGAAAGAGAGCTTCTAGGCATTTTTCAGTAAACTCCAGACGGTTGAACACCGGAATAATAATGGTTACAAATGGAATCCCGTCGCGGTTATAGAACTGGAAATCATCCCTTACAATATATTCCTTCCATTTGGAGAAGAATCGCTTCCGGTTTTTCAGAAACCTTTCCCGTACACAGAGGAGATGCTGCTCGATATCCGAAATCAACTGGTTTTCCCGTTCAATAGTCTCACGGTCATCGCCCCGTGTTGCGTGCGCGCGCCGGTGGTCCGCAAGTTTCTCGTCTGCTTCCTTGATTTTCTCGTTCAGGCTTTTGCTTTCATGGTGAATAACCGTACTTTCAGCGCAGTAATAGCAGCTCTTTCCGGCAGCGCGATAGGCATAGCAGATATCGTCATCTTCCCAGCCGTTTTCGTACTCTTCATCAAGCGGACCGATGGTGAGAAATTCGATGCGGCGAACCATGATGCAGGCACCGGTAAGCATCTGGTACTCCCGGCTTTCGTTGACGAACGGCGCATCGCCGGGCGTCCGGTAGTAGATATGATGCGGCTGTGACAGCGTCCCGTTGGTGTCCTTCCATATTTTGCCGCAGTGCTGGATTGTGCCGTTCGGGAAAAGTAGTTTGGGACCAACTATGCCGACATCCGGATTGTTTTCCAATACCGCGAAAAGGGGAGGGAACCAAGCGGAACAGACCTCTGTGTCATTATTGAGGAAAAGCAGGTAGGTGCCGCTTGCTGCGCGCGCACCATGGTTGCATGATCGGGCGAAGCCGAGGTTGCCTTGATTTCGAACCGAGCGGATCCTTGGCTCATTCGCCGCGGTTTCCTGCAGAAATACGGAGGTTCGGTCCGTGGACGCGTCATCAACGACGAGTATTTCGAAGGGTAGGTGGGGCGGGTTTTTCAGGAGCGAAGCCAAGCAGGCAGCGGTGACGTCGCACTGGTTAAAAACCGGAATGATTATGGAAATGACAGGGCTGGCCGGACAGCGTTTATCTGACTCAAACGCTTCAGTCGATTGGTCTATCCGGCCGACAAAAAAAAATCTTTAGTATCCCCTGCTATTATCTGTTCCCGTAATTGACGTGCATCGCCGTTGCCGGGTTCCAGTTCAATGATTTTATCGAGGAATATCATGGCTTCAGCAGGCCGTAGATTTTCGATGCTTATGATTGCAAGCGCGCCCAAAATTTCGACATCGTCAGAGTTCTCTCTCAGCAGCCTGGTATATAGGGCGATAGCATCGTCAATGCGGTTTCCTGTGCTGTAATACAATCCGGCGAGATTCTTTTGGAAGGTATTGTTATAGGGGGCCAGATTAACCGCCTTCTCTTGATAAAAAAGCGCATTGGCCGCATCCCCTGTTTGGGAATAGAGAACTGCCAAATCGTTATGGATCAGAGCATTGTCTGTATCCTGCAACAGGAGGCGATGAAAATCCGCAATTGCTTGTTCAATGAATCCGTCATTGGCCAGTTTCAGTGCCGAACGGTACTGCTCATCAGGCGAATCTTCCGGGGGAGGCGTCGGTTTCCGGAGGCTGGCAAGGATGTTATCTATTTCCGACCTTCGGGAAGGTTCGGGAATATCGATCGGCTCGGCAGGAAGAGTCTCCATGCAGGTTGTCGAAGGTGGGTCAAGGGCCGTCAGGGCTTTACGTACTTCGTCATTCCATGGCTCCAGTTCGATAATGCGGCGGAAGAAAATTCCGGCTTCTTCAGGTCTGCCGATTGCGTTGCTGATGATTCCGAGGGCTGTCAACACTTCGATATCAGCCGGATATGACGTGAGGATCTCTGTATAGATCGCGATTGCATCATCAGCCCAGCCCATTTCAACGAAATAGAAACTGGCAAGGTTTTTCCTGAAAGTTGCATTCAAAGGAGCGAGGCGAACGGCCTTCTCATAATGACCAAGCGTCTGAAGCTTGTTGCCCTCCTTATAATAGAGGACACCCAGATCATTATGAGCCTCGGAAAAATTGGGTGATTCTTTGAGAAAATTTTCGACGGTTCGTAGTGACTCGTCCAAGGGCAATACTTCCAGCTGTATTTTTAATCGCTCATATCTGGTCCGGCTGGCTTCCGACTGATGAAAGCGATTCTGGTCAAAGTTCATTGTCTTCTCCTGTATTGCGTCGAAGGGAGATAAAAGTCTTACACGGGAGCATGCTTCATCGCGTTCGTCGAGTGAATAAACGGAGACGGGCCTGACTCGGTTATCACAGGGTTGCACGGAATCGGAAGCCAGGCCTTGAGATCCGGTTTGCGGCGCGACGGTTCCGATATGCCGATTCAGAGTATCCCTGGTTTTGATGAATTCGGATTCGTTCGGATTGGCCAGGGCGAGGAATTCCATGTGCCTGAGCGCATCGGCGTGGCGCCCGGTCTTCAGGTAGCGCTCGCACAGGGCAATTCTTGCCGGATGATTTTCGCCATCAATCGTAAGAGCGATTTCAAGAGAGGATATAGCCGCCGTATCCGCCATGGAGGTGGCTTTTCGCCAGATAAAGGATGACTTGATCTGGGAAAGGCTGGCCCCGCTCGGTGTGATTTCTGCCAGCATTTCACCGGTAACACTGCTGTTGGTCAGGTAGGGTTCCAACCGCTCGCCTAGGAACTGAAATGCACGGAATGTGGTATCGAACAGGATTGTCAGCCGGTTTGACTGCACAAGAGGTTTATCAGCGGCAAGACCTTGGTGCTTCCGGCATACGGCCGTGTAGGTTTTGAGAAACAACGGCAGGGTGCTGCTCGTCATGCCGGAACCTTCGGGACGGTAGGTGAATTCGCAGGTCACAGTCGGCAGATGAGCGAAATGATCCTGGCGGGACATCCTGATCCACAGGTCCCAGTCTTCATGACGAGGCAGGGATTCGTCAAACATTCCGCTCAGGGAGAGGCAATCCTTTTCGTGCATGACACAGAGTACCGGAATAAAGTTGTCAACCAGGATGGCGTCATAGTTGAAGTCCCGGGAATGGAGCACCTCTCTCTTTACGGTGACGAATCCGTCGTCAGTCTTGTGCTGGAGGGCACGATTGGCATCGGTGTAGGCCACCCTGCAATCATGTGACTCCAGGAATTCGGTGAGAGTTTCCAGGTGATTCGGGTAGAAGATGTCGTCGTCGTCCAGATAGGCAATATACTTGCCCCTGGCGGCCCGAATGCCGGTATTCCTGGCGGCGGCGAGGCCTTGGTTGCTGTCGTGGACGATATGCCGGATATTTCCTTTGTCTGCGAACCTTTCAAGAACCGGAAGCACATCAGTGCCGGCATCGTTAATCACGATTATCTCAAACGACTGCATGGTCTGTGTCAGTATGCTTGAAATTGCTGTTGCAAGCATCTCCGGGCGGTTATATGTTGGAACGATGACCGAGACCAGTGGGGCGAGGTTTGGTGGGGAAACGGTATCGGTTGCGTTGTCGACAATCCGGTTGCGCCGTGCCGCAGCTGCGCTTCTCGCCTTTTCGGCGAAATATTTTTGTTCATCTTTCTTGATGATCGAAATACCGTGGGTTGATTCCCTCCAAGAATAGAGAGGTGTTGTTATGTTTGCCAGATCGTATCGCTCTGAAAATCTGAGAAACAGATCGTAATCCTGCGCATAGATAAACCGTTCATCATAGCCGCCGATCTCCTCAAGGCAACTCTTTCTCATCATGACGCTGCCGTGACCAAACCAGTTTTGTCGCGGCAGCTCTCTTTTGATGTCCGCTGGTTTCGCGAGCACGTTAATTATGCTCACATCAGCGCCTTCCTCGTTGATGGTGTAATAGGAACTGCCAACGACGGCAGTTGTTGGGTTCTTTTCAAGATAATCAAACTGTTGAGCGAAACGATGTGGGACGGAAAGATCGTCTGCGTCCATGCGGGCAATATATTTTCCTGTTGCAGCACGTATTCCACAATTAAGAGAAGCTGTCAGGCCCAGGTTTTCCTTGTTCCTTACAATCGTTATTCTTGGGTCGCTGAATGCCTTCAAGATCTCTGGGGTAGTATCAGAAGATGCGTCATCGACAATGATGAACTCATAATTCATAAAACTTTGGGCAAGAATGCTTTGTACGGCACTTTGCAGGTGTTTTTCACCGTTGTACACGGACATGACAACGGATATTTGAGGATTTGCAATCTTCTCGTTTACTAAAGTAATCGGAATTTTCGCATCCCAGGTAGAACCATATAAGATCTCTGTTCTCCGGTTATGACCTTTTAGATAGGCAAGTCCTCGATCATCCGTGAATTCAACGTAATTGTTTTCACGAGCATAATCAAGCAGCTCGCTGTTTGGTATTCCTACAAAAATGTTGAACCATGTTACGGTTGGTTTGATATCCTTTAATAGTGTCATTGTTAATTTCAGGTCCTCTTCTGTTTCAGAAGGGACACCTACAATGACACTTGCTGCTGTTTTAATGTTACATTCATCACTCCAATGAAAGGCATTCCGTATCTGTTCTACGGATATTCCCTTCTTCATAAAATCGAGCAGCCGTTGTGATCCGCTCTCAACTCCGAAATAGAAGCCTACTGCACCGGCGCGGGCCATTAACGCGACAAGTTCCCGATCCAGGTTTGAAACCCTCGATTCACAAACCCAGGGAATGCGAATGTTCCGTTCGATCAGAAGTTGGCAGAATCGAACCAGTCGCTCCCGTTTGAGGGTAAAATTATCTTCACGGAAATAAATCCCTCTTGCACCGAACTCACGAATAACATACTCGATATCCTCAACTACACGTTCAGCGCTGAAATAGGTGTAGCGCTTCCCCCAAATTGAGCAGACCGAGCAGAAGGTGCAGCTGAATGGACAGCCTCGACTGGTATTCATGGTTAACACCGGTGCTTCCGGTAACCAGTCTCCTCCCCAGTTATAGGGCATTTCGGCAAAATAATCCCAAGCCGGCATGGGGAGTTCATCGAGGTTTTCGATGGTGGGGTACTGAACAATACGCTCCTGCGCCTGGCCTGCGACAATATCCCGGAGGGCGTATTCCCCTTCACCGATAACAATATGATCGACGAACGGGGGGATGGTTTCGGGGCTCACCGAGGCATGGGGACCACCGGCAATGATCTTACCCTTCCAAAGGCCTTTCCGCCTCATTTCCTCCAGGCGGTAGAACATCCGCAGGGAATCCCGGAAGCAGATGGTGTTGGTGTATATGCCGACGAAATCGATCTTGTGACGCTGCAAATAGTCAGTTTCGAGGAAATTGCTCGGGCTGAGGTAATTGTCTATAAAAAAGACGTTATGCCCGGCATCGCGCAGAGTTGAAATGAGAAACCCCATGCCCACGGGGGGGCGCTTTTCATTGGTTGAAAAGGGGGTTTGGCCGGGAGCGGCGGAGGTGGTGAGTAAAATGTTTTTCCCTTCGCTCTTCAGTTCGGAAGGGATGACTTCATTCCACTGGACGTTGTATCTTCGTGTAAAGCATTTTCTTACTTCATCCTTGCAGGCCAGTTTTTCAGGCATGGACAGATCAGAGCGGTTGATGACCTGTAATGTCGCTTCCCCCATCTGGCGCCAGAGCTCAGTCATGGACATGTTTAACATCCGCTGGCCAGTGTGTGGCACGTTATCGAGGGGGACGCTTTTCTTTCTGATCTCCATATTTTCATTGTCGGTCATCCGCCAATAGAAGAGTGGTTCAGGAATATGCGCAATTGTGCCAAGTAAAGAATAGTAGGCTAGCATCACTTGATCCTGGCCCCAAACGAAGTCAGGATTTCTTGTGACAAATGCTTTTACAACATGCAGACGAACCAAGCCATAACATGGATCACCGCCGGAAATGTTATTAACAAGGTGCACTACTCGATTACTTGACGATATTCTGCGCAGATCCCAATTGTTTTTAGCCAAGCCAATGGATTTGCCGTTACTATCAATACGCATTGTCCTTGCGTAGCAAAGAACGATATCGGGATCTTCCTCCATAATACGTACTGCCTTGGAAATAAATGTTGGATGCCAGAGATCATGACCTGCGGCATACATAAAATACTTGCCTTTTGATTTCTCAATTACCGAACAGCCATTAGCATAAGCTCCGATATTTTCATTAGTTCTATAGTATTGAATGTGAGAATATTTATTTTTGAAGATTTTGCATATTTGGTCTGTTTTGTCTGTAGATGCGTTGTCGCTAATAATTATTTCAATGTTGGGGTAGTCTTGAGAGCATATAGCTTCCAACGCTGAATTCAAATATTTGTCTTCGTTGTGAATTGCCATTCCAATACTAACTAATGGGTCAGCTTTTTTCATTGTTACTACCTCCAGTTTGCCAATAGGTGCATTCACAGCTGTGCAAAGGATCTATGCTAAGTTTGATCTGTTTTGATCATATGTTTTCTGTCAACTGAACATACTTGCTGTCAGTTCTGGTCCTTTGGCCCTCAGGTAAATCCAGAGGTGGGCTTTGAAGTAAAATCAGACAACTAACGTCTTGAGCTATCGCTTTGGTTTTCGTTTTGATATCCATTCAAACGGGCAACGTTTTGATATTTGACGGTTTGACACCGCCAA
>Ga0351945_1099_pt1 | contig 12500 bp, 12 predicted proteins | sample BONcelT113001F14_FD_205814 | JGI IMG/M metagenome (GOLD analysis project Ga0351945, IMG submission 205814) | Enriched cells from coal bed in the Powder River Basin, Montana, United States - BONCAT cells T11 rep3 HSBNCT.T11.300.1.F14 ... | reverse complement strand
CTTCTAAGCGCCAGCCTTCTTCTCTCCCTAAGTGTGAGCATGGTCAGGAAGAATGGTGCGAGTAATTCGGCGACCGTGTCAAAAAGTAGTGTCATTTTCTTGCTCCTTCTTTGGATTTGTAAAAATAAAAAAGGCCTGTGTTTGCGTTTCCGCTTTACAGGCCTTTGGCAATTGCTGTTTAAAATAAACAAGGCCTGCTCCCTGAAGGAGCAGGCCTTGTAATGTCTATTTTACATTGGACTTAGCCTATGACTCCCTGGAGGCAAACGGAAACACTATCTTTTCTGATCATCGCAAAAGCCTCCTTTCGTAGTTTTAGGTTTAAATCTAGAACAGATTCTAGCAAGATGACATTACTTTGTCAAGCAAAAGCAACTCCACACTTGCAACAAACGCCGACCTGGATTACAATCTCTCCCATGTCAGAACCTCTTGCATACAGGATGAGACCGCAAACCCTGGACGAATTCGTGGGCCAGAGGCACCTGCTTGCCCAAGGCGCAATCCTCAAACAGGTGATTGATAAAACGAAAGGAGACCAGGATTGGTTGAAAAAGATAACAAAAAGCGGAGCTGGGAAAGCAATAAAGTCGTCCAACGCTTCATAAAGCGTCACAGGACGCTTGGAATTGACGGCCCAGCCGAACAAATTTACACACATTCGCATGAAGGCGAATGGGTATCACTGTCAATAGACAGGTTTTACCAGGATAACCTCATAACAGAGGTGCTCTACAATGTGAAATCTGGCAAGGAGGCAACAGTCTATTGTTGCAGAGGGACAAGCAAATCTGGCTATTCCCTGCTTGCGGCAAAGGTGTACAGACCCAGGATTTTTAGGTCTCTGTGCAATGACGCCGATTACACAAACGGCAGATGGGTCAAACACAAAAGAGAACTTCGAGCAATGGACAACAAATCAACATACGGACGTCAGTCCCGTTTTGAACAATGGATACACAACGAATTCCTCACACATCAACTGGCTCATGAAGCTGGTGTGTTTTGTCCAAAACCTATTGCAATTGCTGGAAACTCAATATTGATGGAGTTTGTAGGTGATGAACAAAGGAGTGCACCACTTCTGCGCAATGTTAGACTGGAAGAAGGTAAGAAAAAACCTTTGTTTAAAAAGATCATCAAAGCCATTGACAAATTGCTTTCATGCAACAGGGTGCATGGAGATCTCTCGCCTTTTAACATCCTCTACTGGCAAGACAAAGCACAATTGATTGACTTTGCGCAGTCGGTTGACCCACGGTTTAATCCCCTTGCCTACAAACTCTTTAGAAGAGACGTTGACCGTGTGTGTGAGTTCTTTGGTATGGAATCTGACTCAGAGCATGTTGCAAACTCGATTTGGACAAAGCACCTTTTCCCTGTCGAGGGTATGCCCATATATGAATTCCAAGACTACCTCTATCAGGAGTATGACTGGAGTAGTGACGGTGAGTTTGGCTTGAATTAATCAACAGATAGTAAATGGATAATGCCCCAGAGTCATTATTTTTTACTGGGGCATTATTTGGAATTTATTTCCACACAATCTCAAATAATTGTAGATATTTAGAACCTTATAGTTATCTGACAATTTGACATAAAAAGTAAAACATTTCATACTTAATATATGTTATTGATAAGGAGAATAAAATGAATTTTCTAAAAACTTTGAATATTTTTGTGCTCATCCTTTTCATCTGGCAGGCAATAACAAGCCTCATATTTATTCTTGGTTTTGGCGAAGTGTTCGGGTATTTCTGGGGGACACACAAATGGACAGGCCTAGCACTTATTATTGTGCTTGTCGTCCACCTCATCCTCAACTGGAAATGGGTTTCAAATACCTATTTCAAGGGCGGTAAGCAGTAGATTTTTTGGCGTTATTAAAAAGAAGCAGATAGATTGGTTCTAAGAAAAAGGTATATCTTCATCTGAAAAATCAGGGATGTAAAAATCATCCTCGTTGGAACTTGGCAAGCTGGCCTTATTTTGCTCTTTTATGGTTTTGCCTTGTTCTTCAATAAATTTGCCAAAATAGACAATCAGTGAAGAAACCATGTTTTTGACAAGTATCATTTCGCTTTCTGGGATTTGCATTGGGTTGGGAGAAGCGTGTCTTCTTCCTTTTTGATTCGATAATCTAGAAACAAAACTTTCAGCTATTTTTGAAAAGACTTTTGCAAACTCGTCTATATCTATTTCATTATAGTAAGTATCTTTAAACCACGAAAAAAATTTGCCAATAGCTCCTTTATCCCTTTCTAGTACTTTTCCATTGTTAAGTATTGAATAAACATTTGGCAGAAATGACTCGAGAGTTTCGTAAAATAACCTAATTGCTTCCCCATAATCTTTGCCTTCACGCCATTTTTTATAGCCTTCAAAATATTTTCTCCTTGCTTCGGAAAAGATCGGATTCTCGAGAACTTCAAGTGTGGGTTGAATAAGTTCTGAATCAACGAAAGTGTCTTCTATTCTTATAATTTCATAATGATCTTCAAAAAAAGCTAATTTGAGTCCAATTCTATATTCTGCGAAAAGTTCATTGATTTCATTCGCCAAGAAGTTCCTTTTTTCCTCTTTATTAGAGAAATACCCTGGGTAACCTTCATCAACAAGACACTCAATAATGCTCAGATTGCGAGAATTTTCATTTGTAGTTAATTCTTTTTTGAGTATCTCGAAGTTTCTTCCATATATTTCATCTTCATCTGAACGATTATGAAGCCGATCATCAAAATCTTCAAAACCTTCAAAGATAGAGTTGGAGCAATCATGCATCAAACTCCTGATTCTATTGACTAAAATTTGCGACAGCAAACCAAATAAAATGTTTGTTAATACATGAATCAAAGTAGAATTGTCCTCATCTTGAATATGCAATTCATAGCTCAATAGCTGAGACTTTCTTTTAGCTGCAGCTTCCCTTCGATTCATTGGCACAAATGACATACAGGTCAATATAGCAACTTTTGAAATAATTTTAAAGTAGGTGTATTACACAATTCTCAAACAAATCCCAGTTTCCTGCCCAACTCCTCCACATCAAACCTATACATCTCATTTTTGGACGTTACCAAAAAATCCATCGCCTCATTGATATCAGCCATCCAACTGTTCTCATTGCTGGTGTAGGTGGTTATTGTTTCAACTAGTGGAAAATTATTCCTAATGTGGAGGGCTGTCACAGCTTTGAGCCTTAGACCAAGCCCCTTCCCTCTGTGTTCTTTGGCCACACCTGTTATACCCTGATAGCACAGGCTTGGGATGTGCCTGTCAATGTAGATGTTGGTTAGTCCTGTTATACAGCCTTCGGGCGTTTTGGTAAGTGCGACAATCAACTTATCCTTATCCTCAGGCGGTTTTTTGTCCTCTTCCTTCATCTCCTTCACAAAAAAATCCTCGTCGTGATCTAGTTCACCCTTGAAGGCGCATGCATCAATGAAGATTTTTGCGCGCAGTCTGAAGTATTCCTCTTTTTGGTCTTTTGGATTTTCATCAAAGAGTTCTATTGAAAAGTCAGCATTATTTGAGGTTGGTTGCGAATATTTCTCAATCTTTTCCCAGTTTGCATCAGAGAGCTTGAATTTTCTTTCGATGTCATAAGAGGCAACTTCTCCGCCGTAATTCCTGCAAAATTCTTTTGCCGGTTCTTTTTCGCATCCTCCACAGCTTATTTTTTTCATGCCCCATTTTTTTGCAAGCTTTGCAATTTCGCGCATCATCATGCTGGCAATGCCCTGCCTTCTGTATTCCTTTTGCACGAAACATTGGAAATAACCTGCATCTTTTTCAGAGGCTGGGGCTTCACTTTCTTCTCTAATGCCGTATAGCCAGAAAGTGCAGATGAGTTTACCTTCATATTCGCAAGCAAAAGTCTTTGTTTCCCAAAGCTTGTCCTCGTCTTTTAATTCGTCTTTCTTGTAGTTTTCAAAACTGAGGCTTAGAGTATCAGGATCAAGTTCAGCCCATGCGGTTCTCCTAAGGTTGAAAAATTCTATCAGCCTTTCTGATTCTTTGAATGCCCTATCTATGTGAATGATTTTTATCTTTCCAAGATTCATATTTTTTCTCCTAGTATTTTTGATAATTCTTCCACATCAAAGCGGTATTGTTCAATATGGGAACGGACTTTATAGCCCATTGCCTCATTTATGTCTATCATCCAGCGGTTCTCGTCATCGTTTGATGTTGTGATTGTTGCAACCTCAGGAAACCTTTTGACAGTCTCAAGGGAAGCTAGAGCCTTAAGGCGCAAACCTAGACCTTTGCCCCTATGGTTTTCTGTTATCCCGGTCATCTGCTGATATGCTATTATTTTGTTTATATCATTGATGATGCTGGTGAATCCGGCAAAATCGCCATTTTTATCTCTCACAAAACAGGTTAGCAAAGGATTCTTGTCAACTTCCACCATCTTTTCAAAAATTTCCATACTCTGAGTAAACTCTTTTTCATCAAAATCCTTGTCAGTCTTGAACTTGTTGCACTCCACGACGAAGTTTTTATAAGCTTCAATGAATTGGACTTTTTTTTGACCTTGAGGGAATCCCTCAAAAAACTCAAAGCTGTACTCGTTGTTTTTTGGGCTTGGTTTTGTAAATTCCTGAATTTCTTGCCAGTCTGCGTCTTTGGTGATAAACGCTCTTTTTATGAGAGTGGCTTTTTTTGTCCCACCATGTTTAATGCAGAAACCATTCCGGTTTTTTATACACCAGCATCTGATTTCTTGAACTTGTCTGGACATAGCACTTTCTACAATCTTACCCAGCAGTAAAGTGCCGATTCCTTTTCTTTCGTACTGTTGTAATACATTGATGTTGAAAAACCTGTGTTTTTTTGACGCTTCCTCAGGTGAATCCATTGATGGCACCATAATACTGCAGTTTCCGACATATGCACAGTCTAAAAGACATGCAAAAACTTTTCTTTCTATATTCTCGGTTACTGTCTGCCAGTTTTTCCTGGCATTTTCAATTGTGCCCAAAAGCATGTCTGGGTCTGTTTCAGCCCATATTTTGCGTCTATAAATGTAATAATCCTCAAAAAGCTTGGATTCAGAAAAATCTTTTCCAAGCTCTATAGTCTCTTTTTTGTCCAAATCCATTCTTCCTCCCTTTAATGGTTCTTATAGTTTGGACACAACCAGTTGAAAATGATTTTCTAGGCTTTGGGTGACTCCAGATAAGCCGCAAGGAGTTTTGCCGATTGCTCTAAACCTTCTTTGTGGGTGCGTTCCATCGAGTGGCTGGCTTGGACACCCGGACCAATAAGTGCAGCGCGGATGTTGTGGCCGGCATGAAGGGCGGCTGATGCGTCAGAGCCGTAGAATGGATATATGTCCACTGAATAATTAAGGTTGTTTGACTTTGCCAAATTTACAAGCTGGGTGGTCATGTCAAAATCATAAGGACCCGATGAGTCTTTGGCACAAATTGACACTTTGTATTCATCGGTTGTCAGGTCAGAGCCAACAGCTCCCATGTCAACCGCCAGCATCTCGTCAGCATCTGGCACAAAGCTTGCACCGTGGCCGACTTCTTCGTAGTTTGAGATGACTGCGCTGAAAGAGTATTCTGGATTCATCCTACCTGAAGAGATGGCTTCCAGTGTGCCAAAAATCAAAGCAACACCTGCTTTGTCGTCCAAGTGCCTGGATTTGATAAATCCTGATTCGGTTATCTCAGTCCTGGAGTCCCAGGCGATGAAGTCTCCGGCCATGATGCCCAGATTATCGGTGTCAGCCTTGCTCTTCACCTTTTCGTCAATACGGATGACCATGTTGTCAGCTTTTCTCTCTTGGGTGCGTGCTCCATCAAAAACATGCACCGATGGCTGGTCTGTTAGGCATGTGCCTGAGTATTTCCTACCAGCACGTGTGAAGATTGTGCAGTACTCGCCTTCAACTGTTTGCATCATGTAACTGCCAATTGGTGTAATTCTTAGCCAACCGTCACCACCCACAGAACGCACCATTGCGCCAAGTGTGTCAACATGACCTGTGACAAGTCTTTTAAATCCTGGTGTTTTGCCAGGTACGTCAATTATTAGACCGCCCTTGTTGTTGCGCGATGTTATAAAACCAAGACGCTTTGCTTTTGCCTCGCATTTTTCGATGGCTTTGTGGGCAAACCCTGTGGGGCTTGGTGTTTGGCAGATGTCTTTGAGGAAGTCCAGGATATAAGCGATGTTTATTTTTTCCATGTTGACAATTATACCTCCCAAAGGATAAAAGGCAATTCAATCTGCAAATTAAAAAGCCCCTTGGGAATTCAAGGGGCTGTAAAGTTTTTGGGAATAGCTTTTTGAACTTAGCTAACTGTCTTAATTTGCCTTGCAAAGATGAGCACATCAAGAGCATCCACCTTGCCGTTGTTATCCAGGTCTGCATATTTGTTGTATCTCTCGTCGCCGAGTCCATATCCGAAAGAGTCAGTAAGCAATTCAAAATCCAGCTTGTCCACTTTTTCATCCATGTTAATGTCACCAAGTACCGATGTCACTTCAACTGTGATTGTGACGAATTTATTTTCTCCGTCAGTGCCAGAGCCTCTGAATATCAGCTTGCCTTCGTTGATGCCATATTTTAGTGTCGCTGTGTCAACAGTTACTTGCACTTCGTAGTCATTGCCCAGGAAATTGCTGACATTGGTTGTTACCCAAGGAGACTGGGAATTATCCAGTTTGAGGACGAGTTGATAGACACCTACATTTGTAAACTTAAGCGGTAATGTCTTCTTAGAATTCTTTGGTACTTTGCCAAAAATCAGTTTTTCTTCGGTTTTTGCAATAGGTGTTTGTGGAGTGGTGTATTCAACCTTGAAAGTCATTACGGGTCCTATTTTAGAGATGTCATAAATCCTGAGCTTTGGGAATGTTTCAGGCACCCATTCCAAAGGTAGGGTGTTTGGTGTTGTTATGTCTGATATCTCGGTTCTGCCAAGATTTGCTCCATATTCGGGGCTTTTCAGCTTTCTTGAACCTCCACCATCAATGCATCTGAAACCTGGAATTCCTGAAATGCCAAGTTCTGGAACTGGATCGAATGTGTTGAAACCATGTCCATAAGGTCTTTTATCGTCCACACGATACATAACCAATCCATCTGTTGGGCAACCGTGAAAAAATCCATCCCCACCATGTCTTTGACGATTCTCAATGCAAATCCATTCTGTTTCTGATCCTGGAATTGGTACCTTGTACATCTTGTGTTGGCCAGTTCCATTTAGATCGTCAATTGTGTATTCTCCTGGCTTTGTAATTGTTTCAGCCTCAATCCACCCGGCATGCCACCTTTGGAATGCAGTCAGACCGCAATAACCGTCCCAAACACCTTCACCCATCAAGTCCCATCCGCCGACATTGTAGTAGTAATCAGCATAATCGTACAGGTCTGGAAGGCCGATGGCATGGAAGTATTCGTGATAGACTGTTATTGGGTTTAGGCCACCAGTTCTGACATCCTCACCAATTGATATGAATGTGCCGTAGTCACTCCTGCTCATAAAGTCGCCAGGCATACTGCCGCCTACAGTCCAGGAGTTACCTGCCCATACAAAAATTGTAATGTCTGGATAACCGTTGTTGTCCTGATCGTAATAGCTAAAATCTATGCCTTCTTTTCTTGCAACATCATAGGCATCTTTCATCAAAAATCCTAGGTTTCCGAAGTTCCAGTTGCCTTTGAAGTAATGTTCAAAATATTTATGGGGCATCATCATCCATTTGTTGATTATGCCATTTGGGCCAAAATCAATTATGTGTTTGCCAAAAGAAGCTGTTTTATAGTAATTTCTCAAGCTCCTGTGAGTCTCGCTTGAAAACTTTTCTACAAGGGTTTCTGAGATAAAAGTGTTTTTAACATCAGGAAACTGCATCGGCAAAACAAGAACGGGCTGAGTGCCGATTGTGCTGATGTTTGTCTGTGTTGGTTTTGGTAAAAGGTCATGGGGTATTTTTCCGCCATTTTGCCTGGCGATTGTGGCCAGTTTTGAAAGCGGTATGTTGCATACATTTGGAGCAGAATGTGAGTTGAGTTTTGGAGTGTATATTGCAACAAGACAAATTGCTAAAATAGCGATTATGACTAGTTTCTTCATTTAAGCTGTATTATACCCTTTGAAAACATTTCATAAACAAAAAATAGATTATTCTAATTGTGGCTGAGTTATTTTTTGTTTTTGTCATAATTCCTGGCGAATATGAAGAAATCGTTTATATCAATTACAAAATCTTCATTGAGATCGGCTCTTTCGTCAAAATGAGGGTCATCCGAATCGGCACCGTAAGCTTTCTGGAACAAGTCAAAATCAATCTGGTCAACTGCTCCATCGGCATTCATATCACCAAGTTTTGGAGTCACTTTTACAATGACATTCACATAGCCATTCTTGTCGAGGTTTTCTCCACCATAGGTAATTTTGCCTTTGTGTATGCCAAAATCCAGCTTGGTTGCGTCAACAGTCACGTAAATGTCTTCATCAATGCCTATAAAGCTAGACCTGTCCATGCTTATCCATGAATCAAGAGCCTTAAGCATAAGCCTAAGTTTTCCTTTTCCGGCGTTTCTGAAGTTGAGCTTTATGGTGCTGGTTTTGCTTTTTTCTACCTTACCAAAGTCTAGAACCTCTGAAACCACAACCATTGGAGTGAGAGGTTCATCATAACTGAGTCTAAAGGTCATCTTGGGGCCGACTTCAGAAACCTCAGTGATTCGTATTGTTTTGGAGCCATATGTTGGAAAATAGGGAAGGGTACTTGGTGTTGAGTTGCCAGTCAATGAAGTTCTGCCATAGTTCTTGCCCATCATGGCTTCTTTTTTATAACCGCCTGATCCGCCCATGTCAAGCGTGTAAACTCCAACGTAAGGGTTGCTTTTTGTGACTGTATTGAATAGGTGGGCATAACTTCTGCCATCATAAATATGGTATGCAACAATTCCATTTCCTGGACAACCAAGAACATATCCGTCAACTCCATGCCTTTGTCTGTTCTCAAGAAGTATCCATTCATCCTGTGTGCCTGGGATTGGAATTTTATAAGCCCTATTGGGATTTTTTGTGTTGAGGTCGTTTATCTCGTAGACTCCTGGTTCGGTTATTGTTTCCATTTCAACCCAACCAGCTTTCCATCTATGAAATGCAGACATACCTGAGTAGCCTTCCCAGCCACCTTCGCCCATAATGTCCCAACCGCCGACATTCTTCTGTCTGTAGCTGTAATCATATAAATCAAAGCATTTGAAATATCCGTGAAAAACCTCGTGTATGAGAGTGGTCACCGCAAAGCTTGCATCATCACGCAGGTCTTCGGCCTGACATATAATATTTCCTTTTTCACCTGGAGAAGTGAAATCACCTGGCATAGGACCGCCAACTGACCAGGAATTGCCAGCCCAAATATAAACAATCAAATCAGGCCATCCGTTTCCGTCGTTATCGTATTCGGAAAAATCATAGTCGTTGTTTGCCATTATTTTGTTTGCATCTTCAATAAGTTCCTCAAGAGATTCATATTTCTCATATGGTTTTGGCATCATGAACCACCCTTTGATACCTGCAGAACCATATTCAAGAATTGTTTCACCGTTTGAAGCAAGGTCATAGTAGTTAGACAAGCTTCTTTCCCCTCGATTGTTGTGAAATTTCTCGATAACACTTGCGTTAATTAGAGTGGCTTTGACATCGGAAAATTGAAAAAGACCAACCATGACATTGTTTTTGCCTTTTTTTGGCATACGATTTTGCTGTGGGGTATAGATATACTCCTCAGGGAGATGATAATCATTTTGTATGAATTCTGCCCTCAGTTTTGCAAGTGATGTTGCCTGAGGTGACTCGTTAGTATTTTTCGAAAATATGGGTTGGTAACCAAAAACTATTGTTGCAATCATCATTGATATCAAAAGTTTTCGCATAACTCCTCCTCATAGCCATATGTATAAAATTTTCTATTTGCTAGTACTCTGAAAAAAGAATTTTATCCAGTTTGCGATTGTAAAAAACTAAAGACAACAGAAATTATATTAAGAAAACAATTGATCTACTTGACCCTTAAAATAGCACTCCAGAATCTTGTTTTGTAGTTTTTGGCCAGAACTATTAGGTCTCCACCGTCAACCTCACCGTTTTTGTCCAAATCATAGATTCTATCGAATGTTATCTGGGATTTATTATCGCCAAGATGTTGACGAAGGAGCTCGATATCGAGGTCGTCAACTGATGAATCAATATTGATGTCACCTGTAATAGGAGATACATCAACGGTTACTCTTACCTGGCCTTCAGATGTGCCAGAGTAATATATATAGCCAATGTTTACTCCATATTTGAGTGTTTTTACGTCTACGGTGACATTTATGTCTTCGTCTGTGCCAATAAAATTCGTGCGGTCGATTGTTATCCAGGGGACAGAAGGTTTGAGAAAGACTTTTATGTTTCCAGAACCAATATTCCTGAAGTTCAGTTTCATGGTTTTTGTTGTACCCTTTTCAACTTTTGCAAAAGGTATTGTTTCATCCACGTTTACAATGGGCACTGTTGGCTTGTCGTATCTGAGCTTGAAGGTCATCTTTGGGCCGGATTTCGAGATGTCGTAAATTGTTATTGTCTCTCTAACTACTTTTTTGCCGTATGGGAGGGTGTTGACGGTTGTGGTTATACTGCACCCCATTAACGATATAACCAAAACAAGGGAATCCTGGTATAATATCAACGCATCATCTTGTGCAGCACAAAACATCATCTGATACGAATTCAAATCATCTCATCATTAAGGCGGTGAAAGAAATGCCCAAAAAGGTTTGGTCGTCAAAAGAGAAGCTTCAGGTTGTGCTTGACGGAGTAAAAGGCATGACAGTGCCTCAAATATGCAGGGAGCATGGAATAGCGCAGTCAATGTACTACAGATGGAGAGACCAGTTTCTTGCAAACGCAGAGTCCGTTTTCAGCAACTCCTCATCAAAAAAAGAATCAAAGCTTGAGCGTGAAAACAACCAGCTCAGGCAAATTGTGGCAGACTACGCGCTTGAATTAAAAAAAATGCTGTGAAGGCAAAAAGACGAAAAACATCAGAGTCGGTTGCAATCCGCAACAAAGAGCTCCTCTTACTTATTGAATCCATCAAATGCGATCATCCTTTCTGGGGGTACAGGAGAGTTTGGGCAACAATAAAGTTCAAACATGATATCAAGGTGAACCACAAGCGCATATACAGGCTCATGAGACTGCACGGTCTGACAATTGTAAAAGATGAGAGAGTGAAGGCAAAAAGGACACAAAGGCCGAAACCTGTTCCCAAAAGACCAAACCAGATATGGGGAATAGACATGACCAAAATAGCCACAGGCAAAGGGTATGCATATCTTGTGATAGTCTTGGACTGGCACACCAAAAGGATCGTTGGATACCACATTGGAGAAAGGTCTCTCTCCTGTGACTGGTTGCATGCGTTGGATTCCGGACTAAACGCGATGTTTCCAAGAGGCGCAAGAGAAGTTGGTCTCAGGCTGGTTTCAGACAACGGATGCCAACCCACCTCCAGGTCTTTCATGCAAAGTTGCCACACTCTTGGCATCCTGCAAATATTCACAAGCTACAGCAACCCAAAAGGCAACGCCGACACAGAGAGAATGATGCGAACCATTAAAGAGGAGCTTGTCTGGACAAATGAATGGGATAACCAGGAGGAATTTGGCAAGGCATTCTCTGCTTGGGTGGAGACATACAACGACGGTTACCTTCATTCGTCTTTGGGTTATCTTTCACCACGCACGTTTGAGTTGCAGGAGATGGAAAGGGTTTCTGGGATGTTGCAAACAGAGACGGCAGAATACATTAAACCTAATAAATTAAGCGTTGATTCACTGTGAAAAGTTGCAACTGTGAAACTGATACAAAACATGAATGATGCGTGACTCCCTCAAAAATGGGTTGACAAATGGGGTGCAGTACATGGTTGCATCAATTGAGGTTCTTCTGGACTCTTCGCTGAAATTAGCACCATGTTTTAATAAATAATCATCAAACCAAATCCTGTTGCCAGTTTGGCTCCTATCAAGAACTTGCAAACCAGGGTATTTCCTGTCTCTAAGGGACGGACTATTGAAGAAAAAATCGCAAGGAACACTCTCATCAAGATGGTAAATTATCAATCCTTCACTTGGAATCCCCTTAAGCATTGCGTCGCTACCGATTTTTTGACGGTTTTCTATCAGCAAAAATTCTTTTTCTGAACCTGGGATTGGAATTTTATATGATTTGTTTGGCGAATCACCACCAAGAGCATCAACCTCGTATTCGCCTGGTTTAGATATAATTTTTTGTTCTATCTCCAGCAATTACGTTTAATGAAAGCTCTGAAGGATATTTCTTTAAAATTAATAGGATTTACCAAGTAAGAGGTAACATATTGGTTCTTTACTTTGGGAAAGGTAAACTAGGTGGAGGAGTAATCGATTTACCTGAAATATTTGACTTGTTAAACCAAATACTTGGAATTCA
>Ga0351945_1098_pt1 | contig 12708 bp, 10 predicted proteins | sample BONcelT113001F14_FD_205814 | JGI IMG/M metagenome (GOLD analysis project Ga0351945, IMG submission 205814) | Enriched cells from coal bed in the Powder River Basin, Montana, United States - BONCAT cells T11 rep3 HSBNCT.T11.300.1.F14 ... | reverse complement strand
CTTTTGCCTTGTGCGTTAACCTTTACCGAACCCTCAACCAGAATAACAGATGAGTTTATACCTGTATTTCTGGACTCAACATCAAAAGAGGTTCCCAACACCTCAATATTCATGTCCGATGTGTTAACAATAAATGGAACTTTTGATTTTTTTACTTCAAAATATGCCCTGCCTACAAGTGTCACCTCTCTTTTGTCATCATCAAATCTTGATGGATATCTCAAATAGGAGTTTGAGGTTAGAAATACTCTTGTTCCGTCTGAAAGTAACATTGCTACTCTTTCCCCTGCAGGAGTTGTTATAGAGTTAAACACCTTAGGTGATGCAACCGGAGAATCCTGGGTTTGACCCGAAACAACCTCTTCCAGATTGGTAAGAGACTTTTCTGCACTCTTTAAATTTTTAACCAGTTGCCCATCGTTAAGTTCAACCCTAACAGAATCTGTTGAATAGCTTAATTCTTTGAAATCAACGACTCTGATGGATTTTATTCCATCATCAAAAAGCAGTTGGGATAATCCAAAAATCAAAGCGAGAGATGCCGCTGCAGTAAATGTGAAAGTTACCGCACGTCTTGCCCTCGCTTTAAGCTTCGACCTTCTTATATATGATACGAAACGTTCAGAATTGAGTGATCCTGAAAACTCTTTTTTGTATGAAATATCCTCCGAAACGTTCCACATCTCTCTGAACTTTTCGAAATATGCCTCGTTTCTATAGTCTTTAATCCACTCAGAAAATTGAATAATCTCCTCAGTGGTAGCACTGTTGTTTAAAATTTTTGCCAGAAGTATGTCTGATTCCGGAGTGTTGATCTCTTGCGCCATAATAAAGTGTTCTAATGTTATGACGCAAATTACTCAAAAGACCCCTAAGGAAGAATTAAAATTAATAACCAGTCAAGATTTTTTCTTAGCCTTTTCAGGGCTATTGACATTTGAGATTCTACGGTTTTTACAGAGATTTTAAGCTCATCTGCCACATTATGATATGTCTGACCGTTAATTTTACACTTAACGAAAATCTCCTTACAACGGTCGGGAAGCTCATTAATGGCCGAAACAATAATTTTTCTGCTTTCGGAGTCGATAAGCTTAAGTTCGGCGTGAGGATTTTGGACAATCCTGTTAAAATATAAATCTCCAAGCCCCAGATCTACATATTTTGAGTATTGCTTCTTTTTTCGCAAGAGAGAAATACTGTTATTGTAAACAGATTTGTACAGATAAGATTTAAGAGATTCGCTTATTTCAATACTTTTTCGGTTATCCCAAATTTTACAGAATGTAATGTGCACAACCTCTTTTGCATCATTATTATCGTTCAGAATTCTGTATGCATACGAACAGAGATCAAGATTAAACTGGTTGAACAACTGGGTAAAAGACTCCTCACTGCCACTCTTAAGAGAGGCAAGAAAATCTTTACTATTGATGTTCTGCAACACGTTTGACCTACTTATTTACACTTTCGACAAAATCACTAAGATGCAATTGTAGCAATAATTTTTGAATTTTTTCCTATATTTAGAAGGTCTTTCTCATAATTAACAACATGAAAAACTTTATAATCTTTGGCCCTCCGGGTGCAGGCAAAGGCAGTCAGTGTGTAATCCTGTCAAAAAAGTACAATTTTAAACACATCTCAACAGGTGACATACTCAGGGAGGAGGTTAAGAGAGAGAGCGAACTGGGGTTAAAGGTTAAAAACCTAATGGACAAAGGAGAGCTGGTTAGTGACGCTTTAATAATTAAAATAATTGAAGGTGTACTTGTGAATTCAACCGGTGTTGCAGGTTTTTTGTATGATGGATTTCCCCGTACTGTAAAACAGTCAGAGGCGCTGGAGGAGTTGCTGAAAAAGTTGGGGCAGAAGATTGATGCAGTAATATCGCTCCATGCCGACGAGGATGTAATCATAAAAAGAATACAGGGTAGAGCTGCTATAGAGGGTCGTGAGGATGATGCCCGCACAGATGTGGTAAAAAAGAGACTTGACGTGTACCGGGAACAGACCCATCCGTTAATTGAGATTTACAAAAAGAAGGGCATTTACCACCCGATAAACGGCAACTTAACAATTGAACAAAACTTCGCTGAGATTTGTGAATTTATTGACCAACAATAGATAGACCACCCTAAATTTGATTAACATTCCGGAATTTATACTGTTTTTACCACCTGGAAAATGGCCTCTTTATAAGGGATGCATTGTAATACCTCGTATCATTTGTTACCTCCCTACCCAACCATGATGGTTTTTCAAAGGCCTCGTCTTCGTTCATAAGTTCAATCTCAGCAATCACCAATCCTGAATTTTCTCCAAAAAATTCATCCACTTCAAATATATGTTTCCCCACTCTAACTTCATACCTGATTTTATCAATTACTCCGGGCTCACAAATCTTCAAAAGCACCTCAGCATCATTAACTGCAATCTCTGTCTCCCACTCAAAACGAGACAACCCGCTTTCATTCGTAGCTCCCTTTATTGTAAGAAAGGCATACTCACCTTTGGTGCGGACTCTTACAGTTCGCTCAGGAACCGATGAAAGGTAACCTTGTACTATATGTGTGTTTTTGAAAGCCTCATTTTTGAAATCCATTGATGAAACCAAAAACTTTCGCTCAATTTCCTGCGCCATTTAAATAATCAGTTTGTTAATGTGTTTAAAAATTTGAGATTATTTATTGAAGGGGATAGTAAAGTAAAAGGTCGAACCTTTACCCTCTTCACTCTCCATCCATATCTTTCCGCCAAGCATCTCGACATATGCTTTTGAAATTGATAGCCCCAGACCGGTACCCTCTGAGATTCTCGAGTTTGACATATCGGCTTGAATAAATCTTTCAAATACCGATGCCTGTTTCTCACTCGCGATTCCTATCCCTGTATCTTTTACAAAAAACTCCAGCAATTCACCCTTCTTGTGATAACCAAAATCTATGCTGCCTTTAAATGTGAACTTAAGGGAGTTCTTTATAAGGTTTGATAGAGTAGCATAGAGTTTATCTCTGTCAGTTTTAAAAACGGCCTCTTCTGTTGACAAAGTAGTAATAAAGGAGATATCCAACCCTTTTCTCTCAGCTTCAGGAAGAAAGAATTTATAAATCTCTTTTACGATTTCGTTAATATTAGATTCACGAATGACATACTTCATCTGTCCTGCTTCAATACGGGCAATATCTGTAATGTCATTTATTAAATTCAGCATCCTCTGGCCGCTTTTCTCAATAATCTGAATGTACTCCTGTATCTGCTCAGATGACAAATCCGGCTCCCTAAGCAGCTCTGCAAAACCCATAATCCCATTCATCGGAGTCCTTATTTCATGACTGATATTTGCAAGGAAAGCGGATTTTAATCTGTCGCTCTCCTCTGCCTTCTCTTTAGCCTGAACCAGCTCCTCTGCCAGTTGTTTGTCACGAGTAACATCTTTCTTTATTGCAAGAAAATTTAAAATTTCACCTTGCTCATTGAAGATTGGAGAATAGATTGCCGATTCCCAGTAATGCTCTCCATTTTTTCTAATGTTTGAGATCTCTCCTTTCCATGCATTGCCCTTGTTAATTGTGTCCCATATCTCGTCACAGTTATTGTTTGGCTCATTCCTGCAGCAAATAGGCCAGAGATTTATACCTAACAATTCCTCATTAGTAAATCCGGTTAACTCTGTGACAGCCGGATTCGCATATTCAATAACACCTTTGGTATTGGTAATTATTACGGCGTTTATGCTCTGCTCAACTGCTCTTGAAAGTTTTCTCAACTGCTCTTCGGCATGCTTGCGGTCTGTAATATCAGCATTAAAGCCATACCATGTGATACTTCCATCCGGCAATTTTTCGGGTGAAGATCTTGAGAAAATCCACTGAACAGGTTTTCCGGGAATGCAAACTCTGAATTCGCAGGTAAAATATGTAAGATTCTCCGCTGAGTATTCAATTTTTTCAATGACTCTTTCGGCATCATCAGGATGGATAACCTTTGCAATAGGCTCAAAATTATCCTCAACATCCTCGGGAGTGCATCCGAAAATATTTTTTATTCCCTCTGATGCTATTGGCACGCAATAAGTACCGTCCGGCTTTCTTGTGAATTGAAAAATAAGATCAGATACATTTGCAGACAACTTTCTGAATAGAATGTCCTTTTCACGAATCCTCGCTTCAGCCAGTTTATTGTCTGTTATATCCTGAACCATTCCAATCGAGCCGGTAATGTTGCCATCAGAGTCTTTCATGTGTTCACATCTCTCAATCACATACCTTACCTCACCACTATTTTTTAGCACAACTCTATGCTCAATCTCATAGGTGTCCTGACCCTTTTCTATCGAAGTCCTGTACGCACTGTCAACAGTCTCCCTGTCATCAGGATGAACTGCTTCAATAAAAGTTTTATAAGTTTGCTCGCATTCATTACGGTCCAGACCGAAAATCCTAAATATTTCATCACTCCATGTAAGTTTGTTTGTTTTAAGATCAAGCGACCATGATCCCACATGTGCAATTTCCTGCGCCTTATTAAGAAGGTATTCACTTCGTTTTAACTTTGCTTCACCACGTTTTCTTTTTGTAATATCCAAGGCAGTAAAGGTTACCCCCTTACTCAAATCACTTGCATCAATAGGTGTTGAAGCCAGTAAAACGTCAATTATCTCACCATCTTTCCTTAACCATTTTGTTTCAACAGAACCTGAACCCGTCTCTTTTATTTGCTTGTACTTTTTCTTACCCACGAAATCGTACTCCTCATCAGAAGCGTAAAGCATCCTGGAATTCTTATCAATAAGTTCCTCTTTTGAATACCCCGTAATCTCAATTAATTTTGGGTTAACCTCGGTGAGTATTCTGTTTACAACAACACCAATTCCTGTGGGAGCAACTCTGAAAATACTTGAAAGGCGTTTTTCAGCTGAATCTCTTGAAGCTAAAAACTCTGTTTGTGAACGCCTCTGCTCTGCAACCAGCGAATCAAAGGAGCTCTTAAGAGATTCATACCTCTTTATATGCTCATTTATCTCATCAATAAGCTTTGAAGTAGAATTTTGGGATGAATTCATTAAATGAGTCAATATAGATTTCTCATAAATATAGCAAAAACATGGTAAGATGCCTATTCTAATGTAAAAACTGAGATTAATTGTGCTTTTATAAGAAATTTAACAACCAGACAACGAAGCGTGTTGTATATTTATTTTACTTTGTGTAAAATTTTTTTTTACTTTTTCTTGCATGTAAAGTTTTTAATACATATATTTGTGATGAGAAAAAGTGCGGAAAATGAGAACATCGTATAAAATATCGTTAATGACCCTTGCAATCAGCTTGCTTACAACTGTTTGTGGCATGGGTCAGGTTTCTGTGACAGGCAGAGTCTTTGCAGAAGTTGTTGAGTCGGTAAGCGTGAGATCACAAGCTGTTACAAGTTTTGAAATATCAAATAGCCCGGACATATCTTCACAAGAGTATACCGAAGACAGTATAAACTATTCAGATGTTAATCTGGGTGAGATAAAAATAAGCTCCGGATCAAATGTGGGGTGTAATCTGATCATTACTAATACTACTCTGTCAAACACTTCTGGTGAGAATTTTAACATTAGCCCGGCTCCTGCAAAAGGTATTGGCAATAAAAATAATTTGACCGGTGGTAATCAAATAATTACACTAATTGGGAGCACAAATTTAAATCAAACACAAGCACCTGGAAATTATCAGGGAACATACTCCATAATTCTCGCTTACAATTAAAAAATCGAGTTATAAAATTTAGAGTGTCAAAAAATTTTTGACCCCATTGAAAACTTTACACACCGTAAAGTTTTTTTTATTTATATCCCCCTTATACCCCTATTATTAAGCATCGTAACATTTTCGTAACATCACAATATTGCCAATCTATCTTGTTAGTTTCTTTATATTTAAGCTTTTGTATTATTTTTTAATATCTCCAATTTATCCCTCAGAAATTCTCTTGGCACACTTTCTGATATAATGACCTATAGAAAAATAATCTCCAACTAAAAAGGATATAAACAATTTAAAAATAAATTTTACGAATTATGAAAACAACATTTAAAATTCTAGCTCTTTTAGTAGCCATGGTTGGCTTCTCAGCAGCATCTTATTCGCAAACTGTAACAGCATCAGCAACAATAGTTACTCCAGTTTCTGTTACAGGAGTTGACAATCTGCAATTTGGTAACATCAATGCAAGTGGATCCGGAACTGTTATTCTTTCAACTACAGGTTCTAGAACACCATCCAGTGGGATTACTCTACCAAGTATATTAGGCGATCCTAAAGCAGCTAAATTTACTGTTGCAGGACAAGCAAACTTTACCTTTTCTATACAACTTCCAAGCAGTGTTACCTTAAATCATAGTTCAGGTGCGGGTACAGGAACGATGACTGTTGGTACATTTACTAGCGATCCGGCAACTACCGGAACATTAGATGGCTCAGGGACAAAAGATGTTCTTGTTGGTGCTACACTAACAATTGGTGCAGCTCAAGCGCCAGGAACGTATACATCAGCCACTCCATTTACAATTACTGTTGCTTATAATTAGCAATGAAGCAGCAAATGAATAAAAAGCTTATCAAATTTATCACTATTACACTGGCAGTTTTTTTGTCAGTGTGTAGTGTTAATGCACAAGTTAGTATAACAGCTCATGCTAGTGCAGAGATTATTCAGGCGCTTGCTGCAACAGAAGGTTCTGCATTAAATTTTGGAAGATTTTCACCCGAAAGTTCCGGGGGTGAGATAAGATTAACTCCGGATGGAATTAGAACATCAACCGGAAGCGTAACTCTAAGTGGCGGGTTATACAACCCTGCATCTTTCAACTTATCAGGTCAACCTGATTTTTCTATCATTGTTAATTTACCTCCGGCACCTGTAATACTTACAAATTCTGCTAACGGAAAATCAATGACTGTTATTGATTGGGTCTCTATTCCATCTGCTAGCTCCAGCGTTAAAATATTAAATAGTGGCATACTGACACTAAATGTAGGCGCAACTTTAAGAGTTGGAAATATAGTTGACAACCCGGTGGGAATGTACTCTGGAACATATGTGGTAACCTTTTCCTATAATTAAAAGATTGAGAAAAGCGCCCTGTTTTAGACTATGTATAAATTTTCATTATATTTGATGTTATATTACTTAGTGCATAAAACATTTAATAACCGCATTTATGTTTAAAACATTCTCAAAAATTGGTAGTTTAGTTGTAATATCAGCAATATTATCTCTTTTAGATATAACCGGCGCATACGCCCAGGGTAATCTTCTTATAACGCCTAGGCGTGTTGTGTTTGACGGAACTAGACGAGTGATGGAGCTTAACCTAGCAAATACAGGAGTTGACACAGCAAGATACAGTATATCTCTGTTGCAATATCGGATGAATGAAAATGGAACATTTACAGAAATTACTGAGCCAGATCCCGGTCAGAATTTTGCAGATAAAAATATTCGCTTTTTCCCCCGCTCTGTAACACTTGGCCCAAACGAAGCGCAGTCAATCAGAATGCAGGTTATCAATCAGGACAGACTATCTCCGGGAGAGTACAGGTCACATGTATACTTTAGATCAGTCCCTAATGTGACCGCTTTAGGAGATGAGGATCTAATCAAAGATTCAACTTCGGTAAGTGTAAGGCTAATTCCAATATTCGGAATAACGATTCCTGTAATTATCCGAGTTGGAGAGAATAATACAAAGGTTAGTATTTCGGATATTACTCTTCACAATAATGAGGATACATCTAGAATAGTAGATTTCAAAATTAACAGGACTGGAAACATGTCTGTTTATGGAGATGTTAAAGTTATTTATGAGGCTGAATCAGGAAAAGAGACTCAAGTTGGTGCATTGAATGGTCTTGCCGTTTATTCCCCAAATCCTTTCCGGAGGGTATTCATTGAACTAAATGATGATAAATCTGTTGATTATAAGAGAGGGAAAATAAAAATAGTATATTCAGCACAATCTGAAACAAAACCAGAAATATTTGCTCAATCTGAGTTAAACCTGTAAATAAAATGAAAGCAATAAAGAAGAGATATTCAAAACTAAACTCTTGTTTCTACAAGAAGGCCTTGTATGTCGCTTTTTTTTTAATAGCATTTACTCAAAATTCACCTATTTACACACAGACACTTGGCCTAACTCAGACAATTGAATTTGGAAACATTGTAATGACTCCATCAGGAGGGGGAACTGTTACTGTATCAACATCCGGTATACGGACAGGTGCGCTAATAAATCTCAACAACAATCTTGGATTAATCCAACCTATGAAATTTACAATTGGAGGTAAAACCCAAAAATTTAACACTTTAATTTTTACACCAATAACCCTGACCTCAGGATCAAACACTCTTGAGCTAGTGTTAGATCGTAACACCGTCTCTCCACCACCCCCATATGTTTTTTCGGGAAGTATAAGAAGTATAACTGTAACGGTTGGGGGCACAATCAACTTCCAAGCGGGAAAGCCTACTGGAAACTATATAAACAGTAACGCACTTACTACATTTATAAGCGTCTACTAGTCATTTAATCCTAATACTAATAATACTGGAGGATAGAAATGTGATAACCTTAATATTTAAATGCTTGCATAGAATGTTAAAGGGTGTCCGTTTCGCTATATCTTTTATATTTGCTGTAATACTTACATCAGCTATTACAGTCAACTCCCTTTCTGCTCAGGAGCAAAGCGATTACGACGAAATCATCATCTTCTTTAGTGTTCCCCGTATTGGTGGTGCAGACTTACCCGGTCTTGTTAAAGATGACGATGTCTATTTGTCAGTCGTAGATCTTTTTAATTTCTTAAAAATTAAGGTTGATTACGAAGCCGGATTTGACGAAGTAACAGGTTTTTTTTTAAACCCACAGTCAACTTTCATTATAGACAGGGTTAATAACAGGATCACATACAACAAAAAAACGTTCAATTTAAAGCCTGGAGATCTGATCAGAACAGAGACCACACTTTACCTTAAATCAAACTATTTTGGTGAGGTATTTGACCTAAACTGCAGCTTTAATTTCAGAAGCCTCTCAGTCGTTCTAAACACATCCGTTGAATTACCGGTAATCAGGGAGATGAGATTGGAGCAGATGAGAAAAAATGTTGGACAAGTCAGAGGAGATATAATTGCTGATACCTCAGTAAAAAGAAATTATCCGGTTTTTCACTTTGGTATGGCTGACTGGATGGCCTCATCTACACAAATAGTTAATGGCAAAACCGATACCCGCCTTTCAGTTACTTTGGGTTCTGTTTTATTCGGAGGAGAGACAAATATAAACCTCAATTACAATCCATCTGCACCATTTGACAAAAGAGGCCAGTATTACTATTGGCGATTTGTTGATAATAATTTTAAATATTTGCGACAGACTATGGCTGGGAAAATATCGGCAGATGCAGTCTCGACACTCAACTCCTCTGTTATTGGTGTTCAATTTTCCAATTCACCAACTACGTATCGCCGGTCTTATGGGACATACACATTAAGTGACGTGACTGAACCCGACTGGTTAGTGGAACTCTACATTAATAATGTTTTGGTTGATTATAAACGAGCAGATGCATCGGGATTCTTCTCGTTTGATGTTCCACTGATATATGGTTATACAAATGTTAAGCTTCAGTTTTACGGTCCTTGGGGAGAGGAGAGGTCTCAGGAAAAGAGCATAAGTGTACCTTTCAATTTCTTACCTACCGGGGAATTTGAGTACAAAGCAACTGCAGGTATATTGGAAGACTCATCATCAACACGTTTCTCAAGAGTTAATTTTGATTATGGATTGACCGGATTTATGACAATTGGAGCCGGTGTTGAGTATCTTTCAAATCTTGAGGCCGGCAATTTTATGCCATTTTTCAGCACATCATTGAGGTTAGCTCCAAGCTTGTTGCTCTCCGGAGAATATATGCATGGCGTGAGAGTTAAGAGTGTGCTAAACTATCGCCTCCCATCTGATTTACAATTTGAGGTAAACTATACTATTTACGATAAAGACCAAAAAGCTGTCAACACAAGTTATCTTGAAGAGAGAAAAATTTCTATTACTGCCCCTATTCGCACAAAAAAACTTACTCTCTTCTCAAGGCTTGCACTAAATCAGTTCATAACTGCTCAAAGTGAATATACCTCTGCTGAGCTTATGTTCTCCGGCCCAATAATGGGCATCAATACCAACTTTACTACAAATGCGGTTTTCTCTTCTTTCGCAAAGACAGATGTTTACAGCAATCTTTCCTTTTCACTTAGACTCCCTAAAGGATTTATTCTTATGCCTCAAACTCAGTTTAATTATTCAGATGGGAGGTTTGTCTCTGTAAGGGGTGCTTTGGAGAAGAGGATTAAAAATAGGGCTACAGTAAATATGTCATACGAACAAAACTTCAAATCAAAATTTACAAGTTTTGAGGTTGGTTTTCGCTGGGACTTCAAATTTGCTCAGACAGGCATAAATGTACGCAGAGGTGGTGGGACAACAACTTTTGTAGAGACTGCAAGTGGTACCATAATGGCCGATGCCAAAACAAAATTCATAGGAACACACCTTAGACCAAGCGTTGGTAAAGGAGGTATTACAATCTATCCGTTCCTTGACCTTAATGCAAATGGAGTAAGGGATAAAGGAGAGCCTAAAGTTAAAGGGCTGAATCTTAATGTCAGCGGAGGAAGAGTTGAGCACAATGAGAGAGATACCCTTATCAGGATTTACGATATGGAGCCATACACAACTAACCTCTTAACTCTTTTCGGCAGCAACTTTGACAATATTGCCTGGCAGATAAAGAACAAGACAATGGCTGTAACGGTTGACCCTAATCAATTTAAGATTGTTGAAGTTCCTATTGATGTATTGGGTGAGGTTGCCGGTACTGTATATCTGGGAGCAGAGGGTTCGGAGAGAGGTCAGGGTCGGGTTATTGTTAACATATACAAAAGAGACTCAACACTTGTAAGCAGCACGCTCACAGAGGAGGATGGTTACTTTAGCTACATGGGTCTGAGGCCGGGCAAATATTTTGCCATGATAGATACAACTCAGATGAGAAGATTGGCAATGAAGGCAACCCCGGGAATAATTGAATTTGAAATAGAGGAGTCATATGAGGGAGATTTTGTTGATGGACTTGAATTCTATATTGAAAAGCTGCCAGTTTCAGAAAATACTAGCAGTGAAACAGAAGAAAAGACCGAAGTCGAGAATGTAGAGAACACAGAGGAGAATGTAAAGAACGCTCAAGAGAAGCTGGCAGAAAAGAGTGAAGTAAAGAGTGAAAACAGTGAAACGGCAAATAAAAAGCCGGGCTCAACACCCGGCTCTGAAAATAAAAGTAGTTCTCCTGCAACCAAACCTGTTACACAACAGGTACCTGAGCCAGATTATACTTCTCAATCTTAGCGTTAAGGGTTGGTCTTGTTATGTCAAGTATTCTTGAGGCTTCAAGCTTATTCCAGCGAACCAGGGCACTATCCAATAAATTGTGTAAACGATAATGCAAAAAATAAAAAGCATTATTAATTTTAACCATCAATTCAAATGGAAACACAATTTATGGCCAAACAAAGAACGGGGTTACCTCCGGGACTAATCACTAAGGAGTTTTTAAAACAGTTCAAGTCCGAAGAGGATGTTAGCAATTTCATGAAGGATCTTCATTCACAAGTTCTTGAGCAGATGTTACAAGGCGAGATGGATGCACATCTAGGATATGAAAAGAATGACGTATCCGGAAATAACACCGGTAATTCAAGGAACGGCAATTTTCCCAAGACAATCCAGACAGAACACGGGGAATCTACCATACAGATACCGAGAGACCGGAATGGGGATTTTGAACCCATAATTGTTCCCAAACACAAGAGCCGAGGCCTGTCTATAGAAAAACTTGTAATATCACTATATGCCAAAGGGATGAGCGTGTCTGACATTGAGGATGAGTTGCGCAATATTTATGAAATCAACCTTTCCGGTTCATCCGTATCAATAATCACAAACAAGGTTACTCAGGCAGCCCAAGACTGGCAGAACAGACCTCTTGAAAGGCAGTATCTGATTGTTTGGATGGACGGCATAATGTTCAAGGTAAGAGATGGCGGAAAGGTAATTAACAAGACGGTTTATATATGTGTAGGACTTAATAAAACCGGCAAAAAAGAGGTGCTGGGTCTATGGGTTGGTAAAGCAGAAAGCTCGGCCTTTTGGATGAGTGTTTTAACAGATATAAAGGCTCGTGGAGTGGAAGACATTCTTATTACTTGCACCGATAATCTGAATGGTTTTACAGATACAATCCGGAGCGTGTTTCCAAATGCAGCTACCCAGGTTTGCGTAGTACATCAGATAAGGAACAGCTGCCGGTATGTGACCTACAAGGATTTAAAAGAATTCACCAAAGATCTCAAAACAATATATGGGGCTGTAAATAAAGATGCTGCAGCGCTGGCACTTGATGTATTTGAACAAAAATGGGGTAAAAAGTACCAATATGCTGTTAGAAGCTGGAGAACAAACTGGGATGACCTTACCACTTTCTTCGACTATCCTATGGAAATTCGTAAGATAATTTACACTACCAACCTGATTGAAAACCTTAACGGAAAAATCAGAAAATATACCAAGGCTAAACTCTCATTCCCTAATGATGACGCAGT
>Ga0351945_1072_pt4 | contig 12966 bp, 13 predicted proteins | sample BONcelT113001F14_FD_205814 | JGI IMG/M metagenome (GOLD analysis project Ga0351945, IMG submission 205814) | Enriched cells from coal bed in the Powder River Basin, Montana, United States - BONCAT cells T11 rep3 HSBNCT.T11.300.1.F14 ... | reverse complement strand
CATGGAACGGGAACAGATGTCCGAGCTTCAGTCAGCCCGTTTGATTCAGCAGGTACGCCGGGTCTATCGACAGGTTCCCTTCTATCGGGAGCAATTGCAAAAATCCAGCCTGTTGCCCGAGGAAATCAGGTCGATTGAAGATATCACCAAATTGCCGTTCATCACAAAACAAGATATGCGGGACAACTACCCCTATGGGCTGTTTGCAGTGCCTCTGGCTGAAATCGTCCGGCTGCACGCCTCCAGCGGTACTACCGGAAAGCACACTGTAGTCGGTTATACCAGTCGCGATCTTGGCATCTGGTCGGAAGTTATGGCGCGAACCTTGACGGCGGCTGACGCCAGCAAGCAGTCGTTCATACAGGTTGCTTATGGCTACGGATTATTCACCGGGGGGTTGGGGGTTCATTACGGTGCCGAAGCTGTTGGCGCGTCCGTCATCCCCGTCTCCAGTGGCAATACTCAGCGGCAAATCATGCTCATGAAGGATTTTGGCACTACTTTGCTGGCCTGTACCCCTTCTTATGCACTGTTTATCGCTGAAACAATGAGGGAAATGAATATTGAACCAAAGGACCTGGCCCTCAGGACAGGCGTGTTTGGCGCCGAACCCTGGTCGCAGACCATGCGGTTGGAAATTGAAAAATTGCTCGGAATCAAGGCTTTTGATATTTATGGCCTGAGCGAAATCATCGGTCCCGGCGTAGCCAGTGAGTGTCCTTGTCAAAACGGCCTGCATATCAACGAGGATCATTTTTATGCCGAAATCATCGACCCCTTGACTGGACAGTCATTGCCCTACGGTGAAAAAGGCGAACTGGTCCTCACCACGTTGACCAAGGAGGGTATGCCGATGCTTCGCTATCGGACCCGGGACTTGACCGTCCTTTACCAGGATGCCTGTCCCTGTGGCCGGACACTGGTCCGGATGAGCAAAGTGCTGGGCCGCAGCGACGATATGCTGATTATTCGCGGCGTAAATGTCTTCCCGTCCCAGGTTGAAAGCGTCCTGTTGGGACTTGGTGAAACCTCGCCCCATTACCAGTTGATCGTCGACCGGGCCGACAATCTGGACAATCTAACGGTTTTGGTGGAAATGACCGAGAGTATGTTCTCGGATGAAATCCGACGCCTGGAAACACTGGAGCATAAAATCGAAGCTGAACTGGCCAGCGCGCTCAGCGTCAGCGCCAAAGTCCGGCTGGTCAGCCCCAAGACCATCGAACGCAGTGAAGGCAAGGCCAAGCGCGTCATCGACAAACGCAATATCTAATGGAGGAGGAATTGTCATGATTATCCGCCAAATTTCAGTATTCGTTGAAAATCGCCCCGGAACCCTGGCTGAAGTCCTCGATGTATTAAAGGATCACGATGTCAACCTGCGAGCCCTTTCCGTTGCGGACACTTCTGACTTCGGCATTTTGCGTATGATTGTCAATGATCCCGAGAAAGTTGAACGCATTCTGCGCGGTGCAGGTTATGCTGTAAAATCAACCCCCGTATTAACCCTTACTGTTGCCGACAATCCCGGAGGGTTGTTGGAGGAGTTGTTGAAAATGAGTTCCGCCGGCATCAATGTCGAATATGTCTATGCTTTTGCCGCCACGTCAGCCAATGAAGCCCGGGTGGTAATCAAAGTCGATAACCTGGAACGAGCTGAGCGGATCATCAATGGCGATATTGCTTCCGATCCCGCCAACAAGGAGAAGGGCGAAGTTCCTGGATTCTACTGGTAACAACCTGAGTTACCGGAGGTGATGGTAATGGGTGTAAGAAAATCCTACGAAGAAATCAATGCCAAAATTCGTTCGGGACAGGCAGTCGTCGTCTCGGCTGAAGAGATCATCCCGATGGTAAAAGAACAAGGCGCCGAAAAGATCGCCCAAACGGTCGACGTCGTCACGACAGCCACGTTCGGTCCGATGTGTTCTTCGGGCGTGTTTTTGAATTTTGGTCATACGGACCCGCCGATCCGAATGAAAAAAGTCTGGTTGAACGGTGTTTCGGCTTATGCCGGGATTGCCGCTGTGGATGCTTATCTGGGCGCTACCGAGGAAGCCGAAGACCGGGAACCCGAAGAATTATACGGTGGCGCACACGTGATCCAGGAATTACTGGAAGGCCGTCAAGTCCATCTGGAAGCGATCGGGACCGGCACTGACTGCTACCCACTCCGCGAATGGGAAAGCGACATTTTTCTATCGGAGATCAATGAAGCTATTCTATATAACCCCCGCAATGCCTATCAAAACTATGCCGCAGCAGCCAATTCAAGTCCTGATACGCTCTACACATATATGGGCGTGTTGCTGCCCAACCTTTCCAACGTGACTTACTCCACATCCGGCGAGCTAAGCCCACTGTTAAACGATCCAGAATACCGGACGGTCGGAGTCGGCAGTCGAATTTTTCTCGGCGGTGCTGTGGGTTATGTCACCGGTCACGGAACCCAGCATAATTCCGCCCGTGAACGCCTGCCAAACGGAGTTCCGTTAGGCGGAGCTGCAACGCTGGGCGTAACAGGGAATTTAAAGGAAATGAGCCCCGATTTTATTCAGGCCGCCGTCTACGAAAAATATGGCGTCAGTCTGTTTGTAGGCATCGGGATTCCGATGCCTGTTTTGGATGCTGAAATGGTAACTTGCCTGGCAGTCAGCGATGCCGATATTTTCACCGGCTTGGTCGATTATGGGGTTCAGAGGCGCTCTCGGCCGATTCTGGCCAAAGTCAGCTATGCAGAGCTCAAATCCGGTCAAATCAACTTCAATGGACGACTGGTTCCGACCGCTCCCCTATCGAGCATGAAAAAAGCCCGCCAAATCGCCGCAGTGCTTGCCGACTGGATTCGGGCCGGACAATTTTTCATTCAGGAACCGGCCGAACGGCTACCTCTGGGAAAATCGCTCAGTTCGCTGAATGACAGGAAGAGGTGCTGATCATGCGACGTCGTTTTACGATCAAATTTCCGCCAGAAAGTACCAATATTCCACTAACGTATCACTTGATCAAAGACTATAATTTCATGGTCAACATTCTACGGGCCGCAATCAGTGGCGAACAGGAAGGTCGGCTGCTGATCGAAGTGGAGGCCGAGGAGGAGAACCTCGAACGGGGTTTGGCTTTTCTGAAATCGCATAATGTAACAATAATTCCCCTGGATCAGCAAGTCACTGTCGACAAAACTCGCTGCATCCACTGCGGTGCCTGCACCGCAGTCTGCTTTTCCGGTTCTCTCGCGATGGACCGCAATAACTGGGAATTGGTGTTTGACTCGGAAAAATGCGTCATGTGCGGTTTGTGCGTCACCGCCTGTCCCCTGCGGATCATTCAGGCCGAGTTCAAATAGCTCATGCCGTATGAACCCCGTACCTATCGAAACCTGACTTCCCGGAGCGGTCTACGGTTCTTTTCTGTTCAATACCTTGAAACCGATCTTTGGCTTGGTGTTGACGAGGCTTGTTATAATTCCTGCTTACCTGACCTGATATTTACTGAAATTTTGGAGATGCGTCAGTCACTGGACCGTTATGGACTGCTGCAGCCTCTTTTTTTGTCCAGTTTCAGGCCGATGAAGCTGTTGCCGGCGGCGCCGCCATTGGCAATAATCATGGCAGAAGCGGCCTTCGCCGCCGGTGTTGGCCCGATGGCAGCCGTGGCCGGAGCATTTGCCCAGGCAACCGGTGAACTGCTATTGCTAAAGTACGGGGCCAGGGAGGTTATCGTGGAAAACGGCGGCGATATTTACCTGAATACGCAACGCGAAGCAACCGTCGGCATTTTCGCCGGCAATTCGCCATTGTCACAAAAACTTGCACTTCGCATCACCACCGACCAGATGCCGATAGGAATCTGCACTTCCTCCGGTACTGTCGGACCCTCGATCAGCTTCGGCATGACCGACGCTACGGTCACTCTCGCCAAGTCGGCCGCCTTAGCCGACGCATTTGCCAGCAATTTGGCCAATCGGGTCCAGACGAAGACGGATTTGAATCGGACGCTTGCCGTCGCCCATTCGTTGCCAGGCCTGCTCGGGTGTATCATCATTATCGGTGATCAGGTTGGCGCCTGGGGCAATGTTGAATTTGTAGCTATGAACTGAACTCCAAGGCTAATTATTGTTGTCCGGACTGCCGTTTTTGTTTCTTCCAATCAATTAGTTTTTTGTAACGCAGTAACCTTCATTCTGCAGTGCAGTTAATATTTCTTCCGTATGCCCTTCGTCTCTGGTTTCGAGGCTTACCTGGACTTTTGCCTGCCCCAGCGGAACATCATGTTGAATCCGGTCATGGTGCACATACAATACATTGCCGCGACAGGCCGCGATGCTTGCCAGAAGCTTTTGCAATGCACCCGGCCGATCGATCACTCTTGTTGTAATGATCACCCTGCGACCGGTTTTGACCAAACCACGTTCAATAATTCGGGCAATGAAATTCACATCAATGTTGCCGCCTGAAATCAGACAAGCCGCTGGCCCTCTTGCAAAAATTTTGCCGTTCAGCAAGGCTGCAAGGCCTATCGCTCCTGCACCTTCAACCATCAACTTGGCCCGTTCCAGCAGCATCAAGATTGCAGCGGCAATGGCCTCGTCGTCAATCGTAACAATATCATCCACATATCGTTTGACCACTTCAAACGCCAAGTCGCCGGGTGATTTCACGGCAATTCCATCGGCAATTGTCATTGCTGTCTCCGTCATCGTCAATGCTCCACAGGCTTTCGAACGGGCCATGCCATCGGCGCCGCTAGCCTGAACGCCGATTACTCTAACATGCGGAGCTGATTCCTTGATTGCTGTAGCTACACCGGCTATCAAACCGCCACCACCAATCGGCACAACCACGGTATCCAGTTCCGGCAATTGCTTGATGATTTCCAGTCCAATGGTCCCCTGACCTGCCATCACTTGAAAGTCGTTAAAGGCATGAACAAAAGTCAGTCCCTGTAACTCCGCCAGTTCTTTTGCCCTGGCGAAAGCCTCGTCATAAGAAGTTCCGGTCAATACCACTTCCGCTCCATACCCTCGGGTAGCAGACACTTTTGACAATGGCGCCGTTTCCGGCATCACAATAACTGAGCGGATGCCGGCATGACTAGCGGCATAGGCCACCCCTTGGGCATGATTTCCCGCAGATGCCGCAATGACGCCGCAGCTTTTTTCTTCGGTTCCCAGCTGGTGGATCTTGTTATACGCGCCGCGCAACTTGAACGAGCCTGTTTTTTGCAGATTCTCCAGTTTAAGATAGACCGGAGCGCCAACCATCCCAGAGAAAGTCGCACTACGGTCCAGCGGCGTCTGGTGGGCTACCCTGGCCAGCGCTTCCGCGGCCAGCCGAATGTCTGCGAGTGTCAGAATGCGGTTCATATTGACGACTCCTTCCGCTGCAAAAGATACAGTCCAAACAAAATCGCGCCACCACCCAACGCCTGCCCCCAACTGAACGTCTCCGCCAGCAACAACACCGATAAAATTACCGTCAATACCGGTTCGAGATTCATCACGATCGAGGCGTCTGACGGTCCAACCAATTTCATACCGGCAAAAAAACTAACAATGCCAATAAAGTTGGCAAAAAAACCGGTCCCCAAAATGGCTCCCCAACCTATAGGCGAAAGATGCCACAATAGATTGTCCGCAACCAGCCCATAACCAAAAAAAACAGCTGAAGTCGCCAGCGCTGACCAGCCAACCGTGAGCAACGGTGACAACTCGGCAATGATTTTATCGCTGAGCAGAATGTGACAAGCCTGCATAAAAGCTGCTGCAATACCAAAAAACAAACCGGAAGCTGATACGGCGTCAAACGAAACTCCCAAAACCTGAAGCAGTCCGGCAAAACATACTGCCAAGGCCGCCACTTTATAGCGACTCAATGATTCTCTACCGGTCAACGTCGCCAATAATGCGACCATGGCCGGATAAAGGTAGAAAATCAGGCCAGTAAGCGACGCGGGCAGGCGATGAACAGCTATCGCATAAAACGATGAAACTGCAACGTGCACGATGCCCCCCAACATAAGGATACGCCACTGCAAGGCCCGTGGCAGAGCCATACTTTTCCCCGTCGCCAGCAGAGCGGCGAAACAAAACAGGGCGGAAAACAAAAACCTGAACGCCAACAACGTCGTCAGATTGGCCCCGGCGGCAAAGGCAAATTTCATGAATACGGCCAACGTGGAAAAAGCGGTCGCCGCCACAACCAGCAGCAATAATCCCTGACCTGTCAAGCTGCACTCCCCTACTTTTTCAATAATTCGTCAATGACTTCGACGAACTTGGCGGCCGGCTGGGCGCCGATCAAGGCCTTGCCATTGATCACAAACGCAGGCACGCCGTCATAACCCGCCTGCTGGAACTCCTGCATGTCGGCGGCTATCCGCTTGTAAATTTCCGGGCTGCGGGCGTCCCGTTCCAGTTTCTGCATATCGACGCCAATTCCGGCAGCGACTGCTTTCAAAAAATCTTCGCTCTCGGTCAGCCGCTGAGGGTTGGCAAATACGAGATCATAATATTGCCAGGCCTTGTCCGGACTTTGCAGCGCGATTGCCTCAAAATATAGCGCCGCCGGCATCGCTGCCGGATGAAACGGCAACGGGTAATGCTTCACCACCAGTTTGACCTTGCCTTCGTATCGGGCCATGACCGCGCTGACGGTCCGGGCGCCCTGGGCGCAATACGGACACTGGAAATCGGTGTATTCGATTATCGTGATTGGCGCGGCAGATTTGCCGCGGACAATCCGTCCGTCCTTGGGCGACGCGGCGCAGGCGGTCGTTATCAGCAGCAACGACAGCAGCAGGGACAATAACAGGAATCGGCTTGATTTTTTCAACAACGGGAACACTCCTTCTTTCTTCTGCAATTCCGCGCTCCGGCCCGATAAGAAAAGCCCGGCATCATGCCGGGCTTTAGCTAGCTAGATCATTCGCTCTTCGGGTTCAATACAAAGAACCAAACCTTGCTGCGACCATGCCCGTCAATATCTCCGGGGCTCTTGTCGCCCATCCAGTAATAAAGAGGCCAGCCGCGGAATGTATTCTGTTTTTGTCCGCTCGGATGGGTAATCACGCCGAATTCTTTGGCATCGACGCCAGCCGGAACCATGATTTTTTCTGTATAAAAGATCGGCCAGCGGACAACGCACTGCCCGACGCAGCTGCTTTGCCCAGCGGTATCCTTGAGATAATAATACAGGGTCCTGCCGTTGGAATCAGCGAGGTAGGAATGGCCTGCGTGATTCATCACTTTGAGCGGAGCGGCATCCACGACCTGGAACGAGCCGACAACCAGCAGCAACAAGGGGACAAGCACGATGAATACGAACCAGTTTCTCTTTTTCAAAGCCAACACCTCCTTAGATTTGGAGATTGATTCTCCATAATTTAACTTTAACATAGAGTCGGCGAAAAAGCCAGATTATTTTCCCAGTTCGTTTTCATCGCTGGCAAAAATCACTTCGCCCGGCTGCATCCGCTCGATGGCAGCCAACGATTCAATTCTCACGCCGCGTTGGCGGATCGGGTCGCCGCCATGCTGAAATTGTTTTTCAATCACAATCCCAGCGCCGGCCAATTTGGCTCCAGCCTGCTCCACCAGGGCAATCAGCCCATTCAACGCTTCGCCGTGGGCCAGAAAATCGTCGATAATCAGCACAACATCAGTAGGACAGAGAAAACAGCGGGCCACCGATATTTCCAGATGTTCTTTGCGGGTATAGGAAAAAACCGGGGCGGAGTAGACGTCGCCTTCCTGGGTTAATGCCTGTTTTTTCTTGGCGAACACCACCGGAACCTTCAGCACCAGAGCCGCCGCCATCGCCACGGCAATCCCGGAGGCTTCGACGGTCAACACCTTGGTGACCCCTTCCTGTTTGAACCGGGTAGCCAGTTCGCCGCCAATCCGCAGAATAAATTCCGGATCAATCTGATGATTGAGGAATGCATCGACTTTCAAAATATTGTTGCCGATGACTTGTCCATCCGCCACGATGCGGTCCTGAAGCTCTTTCATCTTCGCCGCCTACCTCCTCATCATCTTTCTTCCCTGTCATAGGGGAGTCCCAACGCCCCCGGCGCCGCCAACCGCCCTCCCCGGCGGGCCATGACCACCGTCAGCACGGTGATGGTAAACAAATACGGCAACATCTGCAAAAAGAAATGAGACACATGAACTCCGGCCGCCTGCAAATGAAACCCGAGCGCATCAATTCCACCGAACAGATAGGACCCGACCAGCGCCCGCCCCGGTTTCCACAGGGCAAAAATAACCAGCGCCACCGCAATCCAGCCTCGCCCGGCAGTCATGTTCTCCAGCCAGCTGGGCGCGGACGCCAGCGACAGGTAGGCCCCGCCCGCCCCGCAAAGCATGCCGCCGACAACTACATAAAAATAGCGCAGGAAAAACACATTGACTCCCAGCGAATCGGCCGCACCGGGATTCTCGCCGATTGCCTGCAGGTAAAGCCCCGGGCGGGTCCGCTTGAGGAAGAACCATAACGCCAGCACCAACAGCCAGCTGAGATAAACCAGGACGTCGTGCCGGAACAAAACCGGCCCCAGGAAATGAATCTCCGACAACAACGGCAGCGCGAGGCTGCGAAATGGCTGCTCCACTGGAATTCCGATATAAGCTTTGCCCAGATAGCCGCTGAGTCCGGCGCCAAACAAGGTCAAGGCCAGGCCGCTGACCACCTGGTTTGCCCGCAGGGAAACCGTCAGCACCGCGTGAATCAGTCCCATAACCCCGCCGGCAACCATGGCAGCCGCCATGCCAAGCCAACTGTTACCAGTCACAATCGCCGCCATGAAGCCACAAACCGCGCCGATCAGCATCATGCCTTCCACGCCCAGGTTGAGAATCCCAGCCCGCTCGGTCACCAGCTCGCCCAATGCGGCCAGCAAAATCGGCGTGCCGGCGATGACCGCCGAAGAGAGTATCGCGATGAAAAATGCCTGCTCACCCATCACAGCACCTCTTTCCGGTCGATTACCAGCTTGTATTTGGTCAGGAATTCGCCGCCCACCACAAAAAACAGCACCGCGCCCTGCAGCATGGCGGCTACCGAAGCGGGAACGCCCATGGTCTGAACAAAAAAACCACCGACCTGCAGACCGCCAAACAGCACTGAAACAACCAAGATCGCCGCCGGGTTCAACTTGCTGAGCCAGGCCACAATAATTGCCGTGTAGCCGTAACCCGGACTTAAATTAGGCTGAAGCCTGCCGACGATGCCGCTGACTTCGGCCATTCCAGCCAGTCCGCACACGGCGCCGGACAACAGCATCACCCAGTAAATATTCCGTTTAATATTCATCCCGGCGTAGCGGGCCGCCTGTTCACTGGCGCCGATGACCTTGATTTCAAATCCCCAGCGCGACTTTTCGAACACCAGCCAAAATACGCCTGCCAGCAAAATGGCCAGGATTAGGCCGACATGAATCCGTGAATCACCAAATGTCGGCAGCGCCGCAGCGGCAGGAAACTTGGCGGTCAAAGGAAAATTGAATCCCTTGGGGTCACGCCAGGGTCCATAGACCAGGAAGTCGACCCACAGAATAGCTACGTAGTTGAGCATCAAAGTGGTGATGATCTCGTTGACTTTCCAGCGGGCCCGCAAAAACGCCGGAACCAGTCCCCAGAGACCGCCGCCCAGACAACCAGCCAGCAGCATTCCCGGTAGCATCAGCAGCATCGGCAGTTCGGGAAAAGTCAACGGCAACCAGCTGGCAGCAAACGCGCCCATGTAAAACTGGCCTTCGGCGCCGATATTCCAGAGCTGCATCCGGAACGCCGCCGAAATTCCCAGCGCGCAAAGCATCAGCGGAATCGCTTTGACGACCGTTTCAGCCAACCCATAGCGCGATCCGAGCGCGCCGTTGAACATCGCCGCATACACTTCCACCGGGTCGCGGTCCGTCAATAGCAGGAACACGGCGCCGACAACCAACGCGGCCACCAGCGACACGATTGGGATTACCACGTTCATCGCAGCGGAAGGGTTCAGACGTTTTTCCAGTTTAACGGTCATCGCCATGAATCCGTTCCTCCTTCGACCTGACCAACCCCATCATCAGCAAGCCCACTTCTTCCAAATCCACTTCTTCGATTGGAAAGTTGCCGACGATTCGGCCGCCGAACATCACGCCGACCCGATCCGACAACTTCATCAATTCATCCAGATCTTCGGAAATCAGCAAAATAGCCGTTCCTTGATCGCGCAATTCGGTCAACAACTTATGAATGGACTCGGTCGCCCCCACATCGAGGCCCCGGGCGGGATAAACCACGATAATCAACTTGGGCTGTCCGGCGATTTCGCGGGCCAACAAAAGCTTTTGCAGATTGCCGCCTGACATCGAACGCACCGGCTGCGACAAGCCAGCCAATTTCACATTGTATTGCAGGACCACTTCGGCCGTCTTGGCTTCGGCGGCCTGCCGATTGATCAGCCAACCATTGGAAAATTCGGGACTGGTGTAGCTTTTCAACAACATATTCTCGACCGCGTCCAGATTGGGCACCAGTCCCATTCCCATACGATCTTCCGGCACATAGCTGATTCCAAGCCGAATCAGTTCAGCCGGCGACAGGTGGGTGACCGGACGGGCCAAAAAATCGATGCTTCCGCTCGTCGCCTTACGCAGACCCGTCAAAACCTCAGCCAGCTCCTTCTGCCCGTTCCCGGCAACCCCGGCAATGCCAAAAATCTGACCCCTTCTCAAAGAGAGCGAAACTTCGTTCAGTCCCTGCCGTCCGCTGTCGTTTTGAACGCAAACGCCGTCCATCTTCAAAATTTCCCCACCACACTGACCCATCCGGCAACGGTCAGCATTCAGTACTATTTCGTGCCCCACCATCAACCAAACCAATTCCTGGGCGTGTACATCACGACACAGCATCGAGCCGCTGACTTTTCCTCCGCGCAGCACCGTGACCCGGTCGGCAACGTTCTGGACCTCGTTCAGTTTATGCGTGATAAAGACTACCGCACACCCGCCAGCAGCCATCTTCTTCATATTAACAAATAACTCGGCGATTTCCTGCGGAGTCAGTACCGCGGTCGGCTCATCAAGAATCAGGACCCGCGAGCCCCGGTACAACATCCGGACAATTTCCACCCGTTGTTTTTCGCCGACTGACAGCTGCCAAACCGGCGTATCGGGATTCACCGCCAGACCGAACCGATCGGCAAATTGTTTGATTTCTTGCCGGATTCCCGCATCCGAAAGCAAGAAGGACCCCTGCTTTTCACCCAGCTGAATGTTCTGGGCCACCGTAAACGGCTCCACCAGTTTAAAATGCTGGTGAACCATGCCAATCCCGGCAGCGATTGCGTCACGGGGCGAACCGAAGGCAACCGGGGCGCCCTCAATCAATATTTCCCCGCCGTCCGGCTTGTACAGTCCAGCGAGCACCGACATTACCGTACTCTTGCCGGAGCCGTTCTCGCCCAGCAGGGCATGAATCTCCCCAGCGAATAAATCCAGGTTTACCTGATCGTTCGCCACCACACCGGGAAATTTTTTTACGATACCCCGCATCTGCACCAGCGGTTGTGTCATCTTTCAGCTCGCTCCAGAAAGGCGAAGCGCCGGAAGGGTTACTCCCGGCTCTTGCCGTCGAATTTTTTCTATTATATCACAGATTGAAAGACTATTTGGGAATGGTTCCGTCGACGCCTTCAACAAACCAGTTGAATCCGAGCATGTCACCATCGGCCATTTTTTGTCCGACGGCAATTTTCACTGCGCCTGATTGATCTTTGACCGGGCCCCAGAACACATCCCAGGTTCCGTCAACGATCCTTTTCTTCTGGTCGGCAATCAGCTTTTTGGTTTCATCGGTGACCATCGGGCCAAAAGGAGCCAAATCGATTACGTTTTCTTTCATCGAACCCCAGTATTGTTCGTTTTTCCAGGTTTTGTTCTTGACGCCTTCAACCACTTTCACATAATAGGGACCCCAGTTCCAGACCGGCGAAGTCAGCACGGCCTTGGGCGCCATTTTGCTCATGTCGGTGTTGTAGCCGACGCCAAATTTGCCTTTTTCCTGAGCAGCCTGCATCGGGCCGGGGGTATCCTGGTGCTGGGCAATCACGTCGGAACCGGCGTCAAGCAACGACATCGCCGCTTGCTTTTCTTTGGCCGGATCATACCAGGTGTTGGTCCAGATTACTTTTACTTTGGCCTGTGGGTTTACGGAACGAACGCCCAAAGTAAAGGCGTTGATGCCGCGGACCACTTCGGGAATCGGGAAGGCAGCGACATAACCGATTGTATTCGATTTGGTCTGCTTGCCGGCTGCGATTCCGGACAGGTAGCGGGCCTGATACATCCGGCCAAAATATGTGCCGACGTTCGGCGCTGTCTTAAAGCCGGAACAGTGCATGAAGGTAACTCCGGGATATTTTTTGGCTACGTTGATGGTTGGGTCCATGTAGCCAAAGCTGGTGGTGAAGACAATTTTGGCCCCCTGCTCAACCAATTGGGTGATAACGCGCTCAGAGTCGGCGCCTTCCGGCACGGATTCAACAAATATAGTCTGAACGCCGGGAACTTTACTTTCCAGATATTTTCGCCCCACATCGTGAGCGTACGTCCAGCCGGCATCGCCGACAGGCCCGACGTAAACGAACGCCACCTTCAGTTTTTCTTCGGCTTTGGGCGCCTCTTTCTTCGGTTCTTCCTTTTTGCCGCCGCAGCCGGCCAGGACAAGGGCCAGTGCCATGACAACCGTCATGAGGATCAAGAATTTCCTGTTTTTCATGATCTGTTCATCAACCTCCCATATATTGGTTTTCAGGCGCTTGTTGCCAGGCTCCCGATATGACTTTATATTTATTCGCATTGAAAAATGAATTTCCCTGCCAGACATACACCATAACAAAGATTATTTAAGCAATCACAAGAGAATTAAAGATTCCCATTTTAGGACCGGTTCTACACAATTAGGCATTCTTTCAAGTG
>Ga0351945_1095_pt1 | contig 13301 bp, 16 predicted proteins | sample BONcelT113001F14_FD_205814 | JGI IMG/M metagenome (GOLD analysis project Ga0351945, IMG submission 205814) | Enriched cells from coal bed in the Powder River Basin, Montana, United States - BONCAT cells T11 rep3 HSBNCT.T11.300.1.F14 ... | reverse complement strand
TGAGGTGCAATGTCATTGGTTTGCCCGTATAAACCACCCATATAAATCAGCACCGCACATAATAAAAGTGATATTCTTCTCATCTTTATTGCTTTTGATTATTCAAAAGACGATAAAGGTTAAGGGATGTTACAGTACAATATCACTAAAAATTCCCCTGAGGGCGGGCATTACCAATAAAAGGCAGTGATACATAGTAGTTTCCGGATGAGTCTGCTACTCAAATCCGCAATAAAAATTTCGACCATTCCGGAATGGATGGGATGGGAAACTCAGGAATCGCTTCCGGATTCCTTTACATTGCAACATTTAAATGCCATTTAATCCTGGTTATTCTCAACCCGAACTCTTTGTTACAAAACATCTGCTCCGCTAGTTGAATATTTAATATAAAACTTATCAGGCGAATCAAACTTAAAATATTTGGTCTTTGTCATACTTCTTTGACCACAAAATTCGTCATATTTAAATTCAAACATTTCACTTTCCGGATAATTTGAAATTTCTGTAACATGAAATTCGTTTTCAAATTTTATTATTTTGTCCGATTGGTCAACAGTATAAGCTATTCTATTGCTAAATACGAGTGGGCTTTCAGCCTTTGTAAAGAATTTTGATTTAATTTGTTTTTTAGTCGGGTATTTAATCAAGTCACAGTCTCTATATTGTGTTTCGTTTATATTGTATTCAGCTATTACTTTTGATGTTTTGGAAGGAATGCAAATTACCATCTCCTCATTATACGAAATTGCATAGCCGGATGAAGTCATGAAACCAACGCTGCTTGTTGCTTGTATTCTATTAGTTTGAATCAAATCCAAATAATTAATTCCAGTAACAGCCTTTGATGCAGAAGCAGCCCGTGAAGTTGTAGCACCTGAACTTGTTGAGTTTGTAAAAACTCTACTTTTATAATAATCGTAAGCCGTTCCATTTAGAATAAAAAAGCTCTCTCCCAAATTCAAATAAATATTTTTGTCAGTTTTATTATAAAATCTAAATCCAATGTTGCCACCTTCATTCCAGAGATTGTAAGAAACTTTGCAGTTTTCATCTTCATAAGTCAATAGATTATCCTTGGTTACCATTTTATCAGAAGGAGTTGCCTTGTAAACTTGATAAAAAGACGTTGTTGAACAAGATGAAAGAAGAATTGCGATAATAGCAGAAAAAAATAATTTCGTTTTTGTCTTCATAATTCTACAAATTATTGTTTATGATTTTGTTTCTGTGCACCCCCAAATATACCAACTTTCCAAATACCAACCCCTTCCCCACTTATTTTTGTATTTTTAAACCCTTTGGTTGAAATAGCCCAGCCATTAATTCCCTTTTCCAAATCGTCCAGGATTTGACTTAATTAAAGTATCCCCATTCTGTTCCATAAACTGGTTTAAAGGAGTTACTATTTCATTTCCTAAGGAATCAATACAAGCACAAGCACAATAGGTAATGCTGTATGTGTCATTAACTTCGGTTATTGACTTAGTTTCACATCCTTTTTTTGAACAATATGAATAGTTTTGCCCACAACTGCCACGATAGAACGACCATGTATCGCATTCGGAGCCATCCGGAAATATGCAGACCGCGTATTCGTTGCCTTGTAAATCCTTACGAATTTCAGTGTCATAACCAAGAAACATACAATACACTGCAGAAGGATTCGGCATTGGAGATATAGTTGAAGCCCCAAAGAAAAGAGTTGAACTCATAATTGAAACGAAGAGGAAATGTATCATAATTGGGTTTTTAGTTGTGAGTGGGATTATGAAAGATAACGATTGAGGCTATGCGTTGGCAGGCAGTTTTGAAAATATCTCTATCCTGCCAGCAGAATTTACAATAAATGTACAATCTTTCTCCTCACAACCATGCGCCCGTTAGCCTTTATTGTGCGGAGTTGCTATTAATGCCATTTGGATATCTGGTTAAGTAGGTTTCTTGTTTGCCAAATCCATTTGAGCAGCTTCTTTGAAGGAAAGCTTTCTGCCAAATGTCTTAGACTGAATAAGTGAATCTGTAACCTTCTGAATATCTCCACCTGCAAGATAATGTGCTTCCAGTTCATCTCTTTTACATACAACTCCACCCTTTGCGAGAGATATCATTGAGTTAACAATTAGGGCAGGAGGAACCTTTCTCCATTTCATAAAAAGTAGATCAATAATTGTAATCCTAACACCTGATACTTTAGCCTGAAACCAGAGACCAATCGGGATGAGAAATACAATTACAAACGCAATAATTAAAGCAGAAATGAGAAAGAATAATCTAGATTCAATTTCCATGTTATTATATCTATTTGATTAAAACTTGATTCATGTTGCAATTACGCACAACGTTAAGGGTTTTATCCGCCGTTCAAATAGTGGATATCCGCAATATTCCGTAAATATCTGCCCTGTTTATACCCTTCGCAAGTAATATTCCTTTTCAGATTTTCCGCCCCAAATATAACAAATTTTAAATATTCCACCCCTTCCCTGCTACATCCTACCAACACCACAAATTTACGGCCTGATTTAAGTTTTGTTTCGAATAATGGGCAACCCTTACAGGGTAGTCTGCTATACATATCTAATAACCTCCGGTTGGGCAAGCCACAGCGGGGGTTATTATAGGGCAACTCCTAACGGAGTTTTTCAGCAGACCCATTTAATTTAAATAATTGAAAATCTATTTCTGGTCTGCATGTTCTTTTAGTAAAACCCGGAAACATCTGTTGATACCTGATAAGTTCAAAATTGTCATCCATGCAGTTTTCCAGTCCGTATTGCGTATCAGAACAACCATAAACATTTTCCAGACTTTCCGTTGTTAAAATAAGATGCTTTCAATCCTGTTCCATATCGTACGATTAACCAGGCTTTATTTTGTATCTGACTATAAATTGCAGGTATTGATTATATACATTTGAATATCCCATAGTTCCATGTCCAACAGGATATCTATGATTAATCCAGCTTGTTACGGAGAATTTAGTAAGGCCATGACTATACCTTAACCCTATATCAATTTTACTGATAATGTTATAGTTAACCCCAATCATTCCTGAAATTTCAAAAGTATCATCTTCAAAAGGAGTAAACATTTTATAAGCTTCTTTCTCAAAAGGAGTATAAGTTTCAGGCAGCACTGGTAAATTTCCGCCCTTGTTAATTAAATAAGCAAACTCAGGACCGAAAATAATATAGAATCTATCGGTGAAATAAAGATTCGCAATTATGGGCAGTTGAAGATAATTAAGTTGAAGATCAAATCTTCCCAAAAAATGATTATCGCCATCAACAATACCTCCCTTTCTAATAAATCCGGGTTCTGCTGCTATACCCCAGGCGCCCGGAAATCTGTATTCAATAAATCCGTTTACATTGAACGAATGCATTGGATAAAATAACCTTGTTGCATATTCATTATTTTTGATAACATGTGCGTTAGCACAAACGTATCCTGCAAGTAACCCATAATTAAAGTTCTGGGCCTGAATCAACCCCAGATGAAACAACAGTGCTGTTGTTATCAGGATTTTTAGTTTCTTCATTTTAATGCTCAAATTGGTACCAACGCCCAAGCTGCACGCTGACAAGCATTTAAAAACTCCAATCATGGCAGCTTCAGAAATGACCGTTAAATATACAAATATTTTTCATACTAAATGCGCTTGATTGTGAATAGTTTTAGTTGAAGCTGAAAAAGTGCAAAAAGGAGGATGTCAAGCGGGGTCAAACCTGTTAGCTGTAGCTAACTCATCGCTGGACTTGATGGATACTGGAATTGCGGACTGCTCAGAATCCTATTTATTAGCTGCTGCATTTTATTTTCTCTTTCGTTCATTCATCACTTTAAAAAACGTAAAGCCTGCTCCAGAAAGTCCAATCAATAATGGCGCAATAGTCTTAGATAAATCTTTTCCAGTTAGTATTATTACAACAGGAATTATGATTAAAAAAACAACTGAGATGGCACCTAAAATAAATCCGAATTTGCCTTGAAAAATGTTGGGTACCATCTCAATCATTTCGTTGGTTTTTATATCTGTATTTGTGTAACTTTCAATTTCTTGATTATACCATCGAATTTCATTGCCTAATCGGTCTCTGAATTTTTTGAATTCAGCATTATTAAACCATGCAAACTTCCAAATGCGGTATTTTTTTCCATTAATGTCTACTAATTTTAGCCAATACCAATGTATGTCTTCCTGGAATACATATTCTTTTATTTGTGAGTAATGTAACTTGAAATTACTTTTAATTGGCAATCCAATCAATGAGCTTCTTTGAACATATATCTCTCTATTTGAAAGGGTGATTTTTGTTTTGCTAAATGCAACAACTCTTGAAATTAAAACAGGAATCAATAGGATAAATAAAATGAATAGTCCTGTCATTGCACCTTTCTGAAAAGCAATTGCTTTCTGAATATTAATTGCAACAAAGGCATTTAGTATCAATACCACAAAGAAAACACCTAACATCAATACCCATGATGCTTCATTAAATATATATTCCTTTTTACTCATTTCAAGTTCTATGTTCTATTGTGTGGTCACTTAATATTGCAGCCAACCGATCGGATATCCACAATATAGCGTATTCATCTGAAATGTGCAATCCCTTCATGAGTGAACAAAACATTTCTGATTTCCACCCCAAATATAACAAATTTTAAATATCCAGGCCATTCCTGTCTTTTTGCTTTTGGCTAAAGTCACTAAAACCATAAAACTACACTTGATGCAAGATAATAACGCAATCTATTCATAATCTTTTGTACTCATGGCAGGCTTTCATTCCTACATTTTTTTGTAGTAATTTTTAATCTTGAATAAAGAGTATTTCCTTCTGACTTTTTTTGTTTTCTCACAATACAATCTTTTACCTTTTACGATCAAGACTTCATTGGTAAAATATTGATAATAACTATGTTGATCTTTTAAAATAAAAACATAATTATTGTGCGATAAGTTTTCATTTTTAAAATAAACTGTTTTTAATCCAGGAAACGATATTTCAATTTTTTCAAGAGGAGCAAAATTATAAGTTACATTACCATGATAGTCAGATAAGTTTTCTATGGTCTCTCCATTTCGGGTTACAATACACACGGCATTTGGTATCGGCTCATCAGATTCATTTTTAAGATGAATTGTTGTTTGAGAGTCAGAAGTAGCCTGCATCTCTATTAATTTAAAGTCATTATTATTAAAAACGGGTTGTCTATGACTATTTAGAATTAGCTTATTTCCAGAAAGATACCAGGTTCCTGTAGTTATAACTCCCTCAGGTTCTCCTATCCAGTAAAAAAAAGTTGAATCAGCGAAAATATCGATATATCTGGATGGGAAACACCAATGTTTTACTTCTCTGCAATATTTGCCAACGATACTCTTGTCATTAACTTGAGCAATTAACGACAAGTCAGCTAAAATTAAAAGAATGATGAATATTCCATTTTTAACGAGGTTCATATTGTACTTGATTATTTATTAATTGCTTCCAATATTAAGATTACGTATTATTCCGGAGAACGTCAACTTAAAACAAATGCAAAATTCTTATGGCACATTTCAATTTTGCAAAACAAATATAACAACTTTCCAAATATCAAATCCATTCCTGTCTTTTTACTTCTGACTAAGATCACTTAAACCATAAACCTGCACTTGCTGCAGGCTAAAGTCGTGTAGCAAGAAATTTGATTTTCAGGCAGTATTTTCCTTCACTTCACTAAAGCCTTGCGAACCCGGACATCTTTCAAAAATTTACGCTCCTTTTGCGCCTTTGCGTCCTAGCGTGAAACCTGAAAGAACATCTCCTAATTCTTGCGCGAAGCTTCTGTAATCAGGCAAACCCCACACCATTCCTAAACTTTCCTTATCCCAATCTTCCCTCCCAGCCATGCCATCGGAAAGTATGCCAATGCCAGATCAGCGACAGAAAACCACAGTGGCGAAGGAAGCATAAACACCATCATTGCACCGCCAATCAGAAAAAAAGCACCAATCACCAGTGCAAAAGTCATTTTATGACTTCCGGCAATCAGCGCAGCCACCAGTGCACCCGCAAATGTCCCAAGGGCATGAGCCAGAAAAGGCATCAGGAAATTAATGGGGCCAAATGAATGCATTGCAGACTTTAGACTCTCGGCATCTGACAAATCAACACCAGCGGGCGGTGGAACAATTGAACCACTTACCATAATAATACCCATATTTACAGTGCTTCCGACTGCGATCCCGGCTATAACAGCCAAAATATTTCTGACGATTGTGTTCATGAGGAATGATTAAATGAATTACCCGTTTGAAAGAATGAACGCCATCCGGCATATGATTCCGATACAAAGCTAAGCCATGCAAGGCAGAATAGCAAAACAGAGGTTCAGAGGTCAGAGGACGGAGATCGGATACAATCCGCTAAAGATAACTATCGGGACAGAAATCCGATATTAGAAACTAGAATCCGGCTATTTTTTTTTATTTTACGTTTGCCAAATCAATGTCCGGAGGGATGCCCTGAGGAAATCGTGCAAACATTTTCAACTCTTCGTATGTCATTTTTTTGTTGTTGTACTTAAAAGCATTTTCTCCTGACGCAGTCACAGAAATGGTTACGATAAGATGAATCGGAATAGTAAATATAGAATACCACCCGTGAATAAAAGGGAGCAAAAATCCCACAGGAATTGACCATCCGTAATGTTTCGGTTTTGCATATTCAAGCGAGAATTTTTTCACTTCACCCACAGGAACCGTAATACATATCTTCTCCTTATCTGTCAGGACAACAATCTGATTGCTGTCAATCGCGATTAATTCTCCGTCAATAATTGATTTGTTATTTTGTGTTAGTTTTATATACGAGCCATATTCATTAACATCAATTTTGTCTGATGAAGGCAAATATCCCGGAGAACTGCAACTGCTGATGACAATTGCAATGAGTACGATTATGAATATTTTAGTTTTCATAGTACGAAAAGGTTTTAGTGTCAATTTTCGAGTTCCAGAATACTTGCTCCATTACTGATTCATATTGCTTGTAGCTCTTTGCTTCATCACGAAGATATTTCTTCGGATTGTCCACCATTTGCTTCAACTTTAGCAAATCTTTGTCCTTTATCCAGTGTTCCCGCATCCATTCCAGGTAATATCCTTTGGAATAAAGAAACAGTTCATAGTCAGTATCTGGGTTTGGAAGCGTGAAATTAAATTTATACTCACTGCCAGGCATTGAAATCAAATGCTTTCCCGGATCAGTAATTTCAGATAATGCAGTATTGTCAGGCTTCCCTTTGTTTAAAATGCTGCCAGGTGCGATTTCTATTGGCTTCACCTTCTCTTTGATATTTGTTAAGGCCACATAGTCAATACGCCACAGCCCTTTATTCAACACAAGTTTCAATTTAACCGTTGAATTAAAAGATAAATTTTTCAGCGGAATAAATTGTTTATTTATCGCGATAGGACCGGTTTCATAAATTCCGTTTTCGATTTCCCAGCCATTTATTTGCTCATTCCATGAGTAAATGTCAATTTGTCCAAGCTCTTTCGTGGTTGCGTCAAATTTATTTCTCATTTCCTGATCAGTTTCCAGAATTGCAAAAATATCGCCGACATTATCCCCCATATAACCCATGGCACTGTAAAACAGATAGGTAGTCATCAAGGTTTGGCGAAAGTTGAAAATCAATCCCAAATCGTCAGCATTATAAACATTATCAAAAGTTAAAAGAATTTCTTCTTTACTGCTGAGATTATTCGCATCTGAAAACGAGAAACGCTCATGTTTGTCCTCAATTTTCATTAGTGATGTGATGTCTCCCTCATTCCCTTTTGCTTTTGTCAGGGGATAATTATTTTCGCAGAGATAAAAATCATTGTAAGGAGAATGATAAACCCTTTCGCCCTGTTTTCTAGGATAAGCAAGAAGTTTCACCTCATTAACGCAGTGGGTCTCCAATGCTTCATTCTTCATTGTGATTGAAAAAGAATTTTGAGTAAGATCAGCGTTGTTTAACGCATCAATATCGTAGTACTCCATTGATGGAGAAATTGCGTTTGTAAATCCTTCGGCATCTGCATAATGAAAATTATCATTTTCGTTAATGTAAAACGTCGGACACGATCCGAAACATGCTTTGGGATTAGCAAGGCAAATAAGTCCGACAACTACGTCCAATCCTGCCAATATGCTTAAAGCTGTGATTCTGCCAGCTTCTGGTTTTACTATTTTTGTGTTGGTTTCAAAAATTGCAACGCTGTCAATGAGAATTGAAATTGATCCCTCAAAAACTTTTGCCCGGTTAAAATTGTATTTGGTTCCATTTCCTGTTAATATATTTGTAATTGTATCAACACCCCAACTGTCCTTTAAAATACATACATCACCATTTTTGAGATGTGCTTTCAAATAAGGCTTTGTTTGAATGTTATTTGTTTCGTGTATTAAGCTATTGGCGTCCTTGTAATTAGACCGGAAATAGTGTGTCACACAGGATTGTATTGCTAAAATAAAAAATGCAATAGCGATGACGGATAATAAGGTTTTTATTGTCATTGTTGTGTTGTTAAAAAAACACCAATAGGAAAGTAATTACAAAGCTGAAGGATTTCAGGGCACAATCCGCTTCAGGTATGCAAAAATGGTCTATCCCTGAAGGGCTCATAACCCTATCGGAATGCAAACATGTTGTAAAAATAATACATATTTATCACGAAATCAAGTGATATTAAGAAATCAGCCAGTGAGAGGTCAGAAGGCAGAAGTCAGAGGTCGGAGGTCAGAGGTCGGAGGTCGGAAGTCAGAGGTTGTAAATGCCTAAATGGCGTTGACCGTTTTTACTTACTTAATATCATCATTTGAGTTGTTAATTCATGAGTGATATTTGAACCCGAAGGATTGTTGTCCTCAGCCCGAAGGGCTGAAATTCCCTTCGGTTTCTGAGTTGTTAATTCCGTCGTTGACTTCTCACCGTCGGATTGTTGTCCAACCCAAAGATAATCCTTTTCAAACTCATATGGGCTTTTTCTTTGTAACTCTATGTGGGGCTTTTCCTTGTTGTAAAGTAACACTGTTCGGTCAACTTCTTTGTTAAGTTCTTCGAAAGTGTTTATACTTCTGTGAATCAGGTAATTATTCTTTATTACCCCGTTTAATCTTTCTGATTTTCCATTTTCCCAGGGGTATTCACACATGCTATTTACAATACCTGTTTTAGTGGTAATCTTTAAGAACTCTTTGTCATAATATTGACCGCCCCCATCTGAATGAAAGATAACACCAACAATATTCATGTCCTCTTTGGTCCTCAATGTAAGAGCCATTTTCAGAGCTGGCAGGGTGGTTTCTTCAGTCGTTAGCCTCTTTGACACAGAATAGCCCAATATCCGTCTTGAAAACGAATCTACAATCAGTGTGATATAATAGAATTTTTCATTAACCTCAAAATAGGTAATATCACTTTGCCAGGCCTGATTTATTGATGTTAAAGTCATCTTTAATAGTAGATTATCAAATCGGATAACTCCCGTGCTATCGGTTGTCCTACGCCAGTTTTTAACTCTTTTAACAGTCAATCCCTCTTCCAGACAGAACTCCTCAAACTTATCTCTTCCCATTGTATGGGGGTGCAGTTTGAAATACATATCACGTATCCCCATAGTTGGGTGATCTTCGCGTATCTGATAGATTAAGAACAATAACTGCTTTTGCTCTGACCGGACTTTCATCGTTCTATCCATCATTTGATGAAAAGATTGCTTGCTGATATCCAAGCTGTTATATAGCTTGTTCATACTATATCGGTATTGCTCTCTGTGATACCAGAAGTATTCGACTGTCGCGTAGAAAATTTTTTTTTAATATCTACGCCGTAGGTTTCTTCTGCCAGATCAATCATCTTGTCCTTAAAGTCTATCAGGATCTGCTTTTGTCCTACAATCTGCTCAAGTTCTGCTATCTTTTTCTTGAGTGCCAATAGCTGTTTCGTATCGCTATCTGTCTCAACTATAAGCCGTTCTTTTTTGTCTTTCATGGTGCCGAATTTGTTTAGCCATCGGTAAACATTCACGTCAGATACTTCGTATTGTTTACAAAGTTCGGAAACTTTCGTCTTCCCGGTTTCTAATTCTCTTACTTTTTGAATTTTGAAACTATCGCTAAAATTACGACGCATTCTCTCTGCGGTGGTCATTTTGAATTGAGCTCTTGTTGCCATTTTTAATTAATTTTGTTACTTGATTTTTAATTAAAAGTGGTCAACGTATTTCAGGCATTGACAAGGTGTAGAGGTTAGAGGTCGAAGGTCGGCAGAATTTCTGAAATTAGAAATTGGAAATTAGAAATTAGAAATTCCTATTTCCTTACCTTTGCATCCGCTATGACCAACATCTCCATCAAAAACAAAAGAGCCGGCTTTGAGTACTTCCTCACCGAAGAATTCACTGCAGGGATTGTGCTTACAGGTACCGAAATAAAATCGATACGCGATGGCAAAGCCAATCTCACCGATGCATATTGTGCTTTTGAAGGCGATGAACTGTTCGTAAAAAACATGCACATCAGCGAATACAAGTTTGGAACTTACGCCAACCACGAACCCAAACGCGACCGCAAACTCCTGCTTAACAAACGCGAACTGAGAAAAATCATCTCCAAAACCCGCGAAAAAGGCCTGACCATCATCCCTACCCTACTCTATATCAACGAAAAAGGCCTTGCTAAGATTAACATTGCCATTGCCAAAGGCAAAAAACTCTACGACAAGCGCGAAACCCTGAAGTCGAAAGACACCAAACGCGAAATAGAACGACACAAAGAGTTTTAGTCGCTGACCATATCTTCATCTGCAATTTTCTGCCGAATGGTCATTCAACTATTCTGATGATATTCCCTTGCCACAGCGTTACAAAATCATTATCTTTGGGCAACAAAAAATACAGACTTCAATGACATCAAAAAACACCATCGCGGCTTTTCTGCTTGCCGCATCCTTCATGTTTTTACATTCATCTCTCTTTTCGCAAAGCGCACCTTCCACAACTAAAAAAGGAGAGGCCATTAACTGGATCACCTTTGAAGAAGCAATTGCCCTTAACAAAAAGAAGCCAAAAATGATTTTTGTTGACATCTATACCGACTGGTGCGGATGGTGCAAGAAAATGGATGCTGAAACCTTCACCGACCCTAAAGTAGCTTCCTACATCAACAAGAAATACTATGCTGTAAAGTTCAATGCTGAACAAAAAGGTGCACTTACCTTTAAAGATCAGCAGTTTATCAATCCCAATCCTGACAAATCAAGATCGACACACCAACTTGCACTTGCTTTGCTGAAAAACGAAAAACTCTACCCATCATACGTAATTCTTGACAAAGCCAGCGACTGGACGTTCAAACTCAAAGGTTACAAAACTGCCGACGATCTGCTGCCAGTACTGAATTACTACGGTGATGAACATTACAAAAAGATGACATGGGGTGAGTATTCACAAATCAAAAGATAAACACAATGATTCCTGAGACTTTCAAAGCACTGCGGGCAGAACAGATTTCGGATAAAATCGTAAAACCGGTTCTTCGTGAAATTCCATTGTCAGATCTTCCCGAAAATGAAGTGCTAATTAAAGTCCATTACTCCTCATTAAATTACAAAGACGCCCTGTCGGCCACCGGAAACCGCGGCATCACTCGCAATTACCCCCACACACCAGGCATTGATTCATGCGGAACTGTTGTTTATTCTGCCGATCCTCATGTTAAAAAGGGTGATCAGGTATTGGTATGCGGCTATGATCTGGGAATGAATACACCTGGCGGATTCGGACAATACATTCAGGTTCCCGGGTCATGGGTTATGCCTTTGCCTGAAGGACTTAGCTTTCGCGACAGCATGATGCTTGGCACCGCAGGCTTTACCGCTGCACTTGCCATAAACCAGATGGAACTTAACGGACAAAGTCCCGCAAGCGGTCCCATCCTTGTAACAGGCGCAGGTGGCGGACTGGGAAGTCTGGCCATAAACATACTCGCCCACACTGGCTATCATGTAATTGCGGCAACCGGAAAAACTGAAGAAACCGAATACTTCACCAGTCTGGGTGCCACCGAAATCATTGGCCGCGAACAGCTTGATGATCAATCCGGAAAACTTTTGCTCCGTCCACGTTGGGCTGGAGTGATTGACACTGTTGGAGGCAATATCCTTTCAACTTCAATCCGTGCCTGCCTCAAACATGGAAATGTAGCAGTTTGTGGCAATGCACTTTCCCATGAATTTCAAACCACCGTTTACCCTTTCATCCTCAATGGCATCAACCTGCTGGGCATCGATTCAGCCACCTGCGATATGGAGCTGCGAAAACTTGTATGGGATAAACTTGCCGATGACTGGCGCCCTCCGATGCTTAAGTTGATCAGCAAAGAGATTTCATTGGATCAACTGCCTGAAAATATTGAAAATATTCTTCATGGAAAAATCCGGGGCAGGGTGTTCGTAAATATGGAATAATGGTTCTTTACGCGATTATAAACCCATAAAAAGGTAACAATATGAAAAAATTTAATCTGTTTGCAATCCTGTTGATACTCATATTCTCTTCCTGTGTCAGGAATGAAAAACCTGTCTGTGATGTTGTTGCCGAAAAAGCAGCCATAAAACTGGCACTTCAAAAGTACATTATTGCCAATGAAGCCCGCAACATTTCACTGATCAGTGAACTGTGGGCGAATGACTCAGCAGTGCTCAGCATAGGAACCGACAGGCGCGATGTGCTCAGAGGCTTTGATGCTGTGGTGGCGAAATTTGAAGAACAATACAAATGGTTCGAAGACACCTACATCTCGGCCAGAGACATTGTGATCTATGTTCATCCATCCTGCGAAACAGCCTGGTTCTCAGAAGTTCTGCAGTACAACTACACCCAGGGCGAAAAAGCAATTGAATATGCCGATCTCAGGTTCACAGGGTTCCTCGAAAAGAGAGAAGGAAAATGGGTGATAATGCATACCCACTTGTCAGCTCCAGCCAATAGATAGTAATATCCGGCAAAAACGAAAAAGCAGGAAACAATTGCCATTTATTTGCTAAATGTTTCCTGCCCGAATCGAAAAGCTTTCCTATCAACCTACTTTCTAATGATCATGCCCGCTGTGATCACTCTCCCTGTCAGCCGGCTTTTTGCAGCAATCAGGAAGGTTTGTATAAGCTTTGGCATCTGCAGGAACATCATCAGCATCATAACCTGCTTTTGAAATCGCAGTCCTGATTTTCTCTGGAGTTGTTTTTCCAGGTTT
>Ga0351945_1094_pt1 | contig 13391 bp, 13 predicted proteins | sample BONcelT113001F14_FD_205814 | JGI IMG/M metagenome (GOLD analysis project Ga0351945, IMG submission 205814) | Enriched cells from coal bed in the Powder River Basin, Montana, United States - BONCAT cells T11 rep3 HSBNCT.T11.300.1.F14 ... | reverse complement strand
GGAGCACCTCTTGTTCCTGTCGGGGACCGCAACCTCTTTGCAGAGTTTTCATATTGCCTGAATATGGGTGGTTTTTCAAATATCTCGTTTGACGGAGGAGATAAACGCATTGCCTACGATATATCTCCGGTGAACTATGTTCTTAACCATTATACCCGTGGAATTGGTCTGGAATATGATAAAGACGGGGAGATTGCAAGAAAAGGTAATGTTCACGCAGAGTTGCTCAATAAACTGAACAATCTTGATTTTTATACAAAGAGTGGTCCTAAGTCGTTGGGAAGAGAGTGGGTGGAGGAGGTTGTAATTCCGTTGATAGACTCTTTTGAACTCCTTCTAGAAGACAAACTTGCCACTTTTTGTGAACATGTTGCAATTCAGATAGGGAGCCATATTAAAAAAGGAAAGGTATTACTGACCGGTGGCGGAGCATTTAATAAATATCTTGTAGAGAGAATGGCTAAGAATGCACCACAATGTGAATATTATGTTCCGGATGCAATGACTGTCAACTTTAAAGAGGCTCTTATTTTTGCTTTTCTGGGTGCTCTTTATGCTCATGACATTCCCAATTGTTTAAGTTCGGTTACAGGTGCAAAGTATGACAATATTGGAGGTGCACTGTATAAAGCAGGCATTTAGTAATAATAATTTTTGGTATCTAAAAATAAATATCTATTTTTGCAGTCCCAAAAAAGCAACCTCTTACATGAACTAATAGTAGGTAATGTTGCACTAATAAGTTTAAAATAATGGATTTAATTAAAGTTGCACAAGAGGCATTTGCCGTAGAGCTAAATCAATTACCTGATTTTAAAGCAGGCGATACCATTACTGTTACATACAAGATTAAAGAGGAGACAAAAGAGCGTCTTCAGAAATATCGCGGTGTGGTAATTCAAAGAAGAGGAATCGGATCTACAGAGACCTTTACAGTTCGTAAAATTTCCAATGGAGTAGGTGTTGAGAGAATTTTCCCAATTGCTTCACCATTTATCGATTCTATCGAAGTAAACAAGCGTGGTAAAGTACGCAGGGCAAGAATTTTCTACCTGAGAAAACTTACCGGTAAGAAGGCTCGTATCAAAGAGAGAAAATACGTATCAGTTAAAGAGGTTATTGCTTAACAGCTTAACATCTTTGCTCTGAAATCATATTGGCCCCGTAGCTCAACTGAATAGAGTATCTGACTACGGATCAGACGGTTACAGGTTTGAATCCTGTCGGGGTCACAAACTCAAAACATTAAAAAGGATCTCCTGAAAGCTCAGGAAATCCTTTTTTTTACATCTGCATATGCAGATATATATAGTTTATGTTTAGCTCCAGCCCCATGGCTTGCCTGGAGTCTCAACCTCTTTGGTTAGATCGAAACGAACAGAAAAGAGACGATCTGTATTAACTCTTCTCAGGTTATATACAAAGTATTCTCCCGGGACAAAATCAATCCACCAAACGTTGGTGATTGCTCCGGGGAGCATATCAGCAGTCTCCTGGTCGGCAGGGAATATTTGCCTGAATGCAGAGCCGAAATTTTGTGTCTTGCCTCCGTACATGGTTAATTCATCAGGAGTTCCGTTTTGGTGTCTGTGGTCATGTTTGAGCAAAATGCCACACTCATCTTTAGTAAAGACCCAGGTTCTTGAGCTGTCTGTGCCTACAAAGAATGGGATATTAATGATACTGTCATCACCGGAAAGAACATGCATAAGCAGTCTTTTGCCGGTAAAAGCGGTATCATTTGCAGGTGCCGAAACAACTGTTCCTTCATATGCTTTACCAAGTAGCTTTTGCAGTTCGCTCCAGAATACATCCTGTGTTGTGTCTCTGGAAGAAACCAAACACTCCTGCTCCTGGCAACCTTCTCTAACCAAAGCTGTCTCTCTTCGTTTACTTGGATCACATGAAATAAGGATAGTAATAACCATTAGTAATACTGCGAATGTTTTGAATAGTTGTCCTGAACTTCTGGCTCTTTTTCTCATAATTTAATATTTTAATATGTTTTATTATTTATAATGTTTTACTTAATGAATTTACAATCAACGCTTTTTGAATAACCCTGAAATACCACGTCCAAAATCTTCAAAGCTTTGGTAATTTGTTGTTAAGTTGCTCATTACGAATTCATCACCTTCGTGGACTCCGCTTTGGATTGGATAAACAAGCATATAGTTATTCGTTTTAAAATACTTATCGAGATACTCGGGTATTTTTGCCATTTTTTTTATGGTAAGATGGTCTGTTAGGCCGACTCATGACAATTATAAGATTGTCGTTTGTCTTTAATTCCCTGCCAAGAATTAGAAAGTCATCCCAGTCATTAAATCTGATGAATTGTGCGGAAATAGGGAAGCGGTTTTGAACCTCCTCGATAAATTTTAAAGTCTCTTTTGAAGCATGAAAATGAAGCTCTGCTCCGGTATTCCTTCCAATATTCCATACCCTCATGAGCCAGATTGCAAATCCCTCTTCACTCTCTGCCTTCTCCGGGATTGTTATTATGTGCCTTTTTATGGTCGCTAACGGTTGAGCAGATTTATAGATTATTGTTGTTGTGTTGCATCGGTTAAGCACGCTCTCTGTAATATCACCCAGGAAAGTAGACGAGAGATTCTTCTTGATGTGAAGCCCCAGAATAAGGTCCGTAATTTTGTGTTCGCGTATTACATTCACGATTCCCGTAACAGGGTTTGTGTCATACCGCATCAGTTCGTGCATGTAGTTGTCTGTAGCAGATGCAATTATTGATGCTCTTTCCAAAATTTTCCGCGCTTTTTTATCGGCACTCTCGTTAGCCTGATTATCATCAATTATGTTTAGTGCGTAAAGCCATTTTTTATTTTTGGCACTTTTTATTGTAAGGCCAAGATTTACAAGATCGTCTGTGGTTTCAAGATCGTTTATCGGAATAAGGATACGCTCCTTGCAATCTCACCATCTTTATCATATTCCAAACCGATTCCTCTGGTATAATGGTTAAGAACATAGTTTACCGGTGATATATCGTAGGCAATGCGTTTATCTCCACCGTCAAACGAGATGTTTGAAAAACCACCCATATTCAGGCAATATGAAAACTCTGCAAAGAGGTTGCGGTCCCCGACAGGAACAAGAGGCGCTCCTTGTCCCCAAAGTGCCACATCGGTAGTACGAAAATCGCAAATTGTGTCAACTCCGCTTTCTGCAGCTATTCCGGCACCCGATCCAATCTGTGCTGTAAACCTTTTAGATGGCTGATGAAAAATGGTGTGTCCATGAGAGGCAATGTAGCGTGGTTTAAGGTCATGTTTGTTGATGAACTCTTTGACCCTCTGCCCAACATACAAGCCATAGTCAGAATTAAAGAGAGCATATTCCAATGCTGTCATTTTCTGAGCATTTGCCAACTTCTCCTTTATATCCGCAGGATACTCCTCAGATTCGGCTTTGAGTATTTTATAACTCCATTTGCCATTATCCAGATTAAATTCTGTGTAGCACATGTCCAGTCCGTCGAGAGATGTTCCCGACATAAGCCCGATAATTTTTACCATATGAATGAACTTTTAAGGGTGTTATTATTACCTCTGCCGTCTGTGACGGAGATTACGATATTATGTCTTTTTCCTTTGGTTATCTTATCGGATCTTAGCTCTGTCTCCAGCCTCCGGTTCTTTGGATCGTATGCTGTAAGAATCCACTTATCGTCAATCATAACGCTATAGTCTGCCACACCCGAAAGGTTGTCGCTTATTGTTATCCTCAGATAGCTTCTGCCTGAGAGATTCTCTCCATCTTTAAATGCGGGAATAATCCTGGGTGGAATTGTGTCCAGCGATATGCCAAAATTCCCGAATGTTCCGGTCGAGGTCTCTATCCAGCCGTTTTTATATGTCCCCCCTATTGAATTTTGACCTCCGTTTCCGTTAAATGTGACAATAACAGCTTTATCGGTAAGATGGGATGGTATATGATCTGCTCTAAGGGCAATTCTTGCGGCATTATGAATTGGCGTAGTGTTTCTGTGTACTCTCCATGCAGGAGCTCCGTTGAATGTCAAGGGTTCTGCTTCAAATAGAATTGAACTGTAGAGCGCTCCCGGGGGAAGCATTAAACGAATACCGTCTGATTCAAACCTGTTTGGCAGAAACCAGGGCATTACTGTACCTCTTTTAAGTGCGACAGTATCTGAAATTAAACTTGCAGGTGCAACAGCTCCTCTTTTAACTTTAAATGACCTTGTAGTTTTGTTTTTATGCTCGTCGAGTAACTCAATTTTAACTGTATGAAGATTATCATCAGTTAGGATAAAGAGCCCATAACCTACAGATTCAATATTTTGCCTGAGTCCTCCTCCGGGCTCTGTAAAACTCTTAATCATATTTACACCTTTCAACTGTTTCTCGCTATACTCCACAACACTGTTGATGTAGCGTCCCTGATCAAAGGGGATTCTGTCGGGTACAAATGAAAAGATCAGACTATCATTTAAATAGTAGTTGTAGTGCGACACTGCAAGCCTTGCTGTAGTATTGTTTTGCTTGTCTATTGCTGCAACGGCCACATAGAAGGTGTCGCTAACTGTAATTTGGGTTAAAAAAGGCTCGGTAAAGCTTGCCAACAGCCTGGTTTGAGGCAGTGTTAAAGGGTCTGTTATTGAGTAAAAACTCACTCTGTTTATCACAGGAGGGATATTGTCCGGCACATTTATTCCAGCCTCTGTGATGGGATTGAGAGGAATCTGAGTTTCAGTATCTCTTACTTCAAAATGGAGATGCGGTCCGCCGGATGAGCCTGAATTGCCGGCTCTTCCTAAAAAATCCCCCCTTTTGACAGGGAACATCAGAGGATCAGGATAGAGATTTACTGCGAATTTTTCTTTTTCGTACTGCTGCTCTCTGACCCATTTAGCAATATTGATTGCAAAATCGTGCATATGTCCGTAGAGTGTTGTCATTCCATCGGGATGCTGAATGTAGATGGCATTGCCATAACCGGTGGGAGAAACTGTTATTCTGGATATAAAGCCAGATTCAGCTGCGAAAAGAGATGCTCCTACAACTCCGCCAATCCTTAAATCTATTCCTGAATGGAAATGGGTTGCCCTTAGCTCTCCGTAGCTTCCTGAAAGTGAAACAGGTAAATTTATAGGTAAGCGATATCCTCTGCCGGAAGTAGTTGCCTGTGCGAATACAGCAACAGATGCCAGAACAAGAGTTGCTGCTAATATGAATCTCCTTGTACGCATCAGGAGAATATCTTTTTCATCCTTTCAAAGAAGTTTCTATCCTCTTTGTCCGGCTTTGGTTTGAAAGTTTCGGAACCTTTTAGTTTTTCTAGTAATTCCCTTTCCTGTTTTTCAATTTTTTTAGGTGTCCATATCTGAATATAGACCAGTAAATCTCCCATTCCGTATCCATTAACATCCGGGAGGCCTTTCCCTCTGAGACGAAGGATTTTTCCTGATTGTGTACCGGGTTCTATCTTGATCCTGAGTTTGCCGTCAATAGCGGGAATATCGGCATCTGTTCCCAATACGGCATCAGGTATGGATATAAAGAGGGAGTATATGAGATCATTGCCATCTCTTTGGAGTTCGGCATGCTCCTCCTCTTCTATAACAACCAGCAGATCACCATTAATTCCTCCGCGTTTTGCTGCATTGCCTTTACCCTGAACTGTCAGTTGCATTCCCTGTGCAACTCCTGCAGGGATCTTGAATGATATCTCCTCCATCTCCTTTACCAGACCACTACCGGAACATTCTCCACATGGTTTGGCTATAATCTTGCCCTCACCATGACATGTCGGACATACAGATGCAGTTTGCATTGTGCCCAAAAAGGTCTGAGAAACTCTGGTTACCTGCCCGCTCCCTTTACAGGTATCACATGTTTTGATGTCGGCTTCCGATTTTGCACCTTTGCCACTACATGCCTTACATGCAACCTGTTTGTTTATTTTTACCTTTTTCTCGGCACCATGAGCTATCTCTTTAAGATCCATTTTAACACGAATCCTTATATCAGAACCCCGGCTGACCCTTCTTCCTCCCCTGCTCTGCCCGCTAAAGCCACTGAAACCCCCAAAGCCTCCAAAATGGCCTCCGAATATATCACCAAACTGGCTAAAGATATCGTCCATCGAGAAACCTCCGCTAAAACCTCCACCTCCACCATTCATTCCTGCGTGACCAAATTGATCAAATCTGGCTTTCTTGTCAGGATTACTCAGCACATCATAAGCCTCTGCTGCCTCTTTAAATTTTTCTTCGGCATCTTTATCTCCCGGATTTTTGTCAGGGTGATGCTTAATAGCCATTTTTCGGTATGCCTTTTTAATCTCCTCTGCAGATGCGCTTTTGGTTACACCAAGGACTTCGTAATAATCTCTTTTTGCCATTTTATTTTAATTACTGACCAACAACAACCTTTGCAAAACGAATAACCTTACCGTTAAGCAAATATCCTTGCTGGACAACATCCACAATTTTATTTTTAAGATCTTTTGAAGGGGCCGGAACCTGAGCAATTGCCTCATGAAAATCGGTGTCCAGCTCTGCTCCTTTTGCCTCAACAATCTTCAGTCCTCTAGATTCTAAATAGGATTTTAATTTATTATATATCAATCCCGTACCCTCAAGAGCAGTCTCATTTCCATCTGTTTTGGAGAGTAAGTCCATGGCTCTTTCAAAGTCGTCAAGTACAGGAAGGATTCCGGTAATTATATCTTCTCCTGCTGTAAAGATTAACTCTTGTCTCTCCTTAAGCGTTCTTCTGCGGTAATTGTCAAATTCGGCAGCAAGCCTTATATATTTGTCGTTAAGTGTGGCAATCTGCTCATCTTTATTTTGTTCGGCTGTTGCATCAGTTAACGGGGCTGTCTCCTGACTCTCTGTGTTCATAGCGCTTTCTTGATGCTCTTTGCCGTGAACAGATTTGTGATGATGATCCTTCTCCTTCTTTTGCTCTTTCATAATATGTAAACTTTTGTATTTATCAAATAAATGTTTGGCCGCAAAGATAGCCACAAATTATTTGCCAAATAACCAAATAGGACAAAATGGCATAATCAAACCTCCCATATATAGAGAGAGGCTATTGAACAATAAGGAGAATAGAGTTCTCTGAAATACTCAAATTCCTCTTTGGTAACAGTCTCTTTTCCATGTAGTTTAGCTAGGCCTTTTTTAATTGCAAAATCACCATAACTAAGCACATTGGGCCTTTGAAGTGAAAAAATTAGAATCATTTCTGCTGTCCACTCTCCCACTCCTCTTAGTTTTACTAACTCGTCAACTACCTCCTTATCACTAAGTTTTGAGAGGTTAACAAAATCTACCTCGCCTGAAAAGGAAAGTTTGGCAATTCCCGTAATATATTCTGTCTTTCTTGCAGAGAGGCCGCAGGCTCTTATATCCTCAGGGTTTAGCGCCAATATGTTTGTGGGAGTTACATCTCCACACAGCAATACGAATCTTTTCCAGATTGTCTCTGCAGCCCTTCCCGATATCTGCTGCGATGCTACGCTTGCAACTAATGCCTTAAAAGGATCAGGTATAACCTCTCTTTTGAGATATCCGAATCTGTCAATTAGATCAGAAAGTCTAGGACAACGGCTTTTGAGGTATGAAAGCTCTTTGTTTCCGTATTGCAAATACTCCATTGTTTGATTATAATCAGAAATGTCTCTTATGAATAAATATTTATAGCGCAATATATAGAAAAAAGGGAGAAAAAATAATTCTGTTCTGAAATAATTATTTTTCTTTGGAAATATTTTGTTGTGTTTTATAAATTTCATATATTTGACAAACATTATAATAAATCATCTAAATATTTTCCGATGAAAAATATATTGATCTTAGGTGCCGGAACTGCAGGAACACTCATTGCGAACAAGTTACGCAAAAGGCTCTCAAAAAGAGAGTGGAGTATTACAATAGTGGACGAAAACAAAGAACATTATTATCAGCCTGGATTTCTTTTCATTCCTTTTGGCATTTATAACCAAAACGATGTAATCAAGCCAAAGGCAAAATTTATTCCAAAAGGAGTAGATTTTATTTATTCTCAAATAGATAAGATTCTTCCTCAGGAGAATAAAGTTTTGATTGCAGAGGGTAAAAGGGAGCTTAAATATGATTTTCTGATTATTGCAACAGGCACCCGTATTGCACCGGAAGAGACACCGGGACTATTGGGAGAGCTGTGGCATAAAGATATTTTTGATTTTTATACCGTAGAGGGGGCAGTTGCTCTCGCCGAGAGGCTAAAGAGTTTTAATGGTGGGAAACTTGTGGTAAACATTACTGAGTTGCCATTCAAATGTCCGGTTGCTCCTCTTGAATTTATCTTTTTAGCAGACACATATTTCAAGAAACGAGGAATACGAGATCAGGTTGAGCTTACTCTGGTAACTCCACTCCCGGGAGCATTTACAAAACCTATTGCCACAAAAATGCTTAGTGGTTTAATGGAGGAAAAGAATATTAAGATTATTCCTGATTTCAATATTGCAGAGGTAGATAATCAAGCAAAGAAAATTCTTGATTATGAAGAAAAGGCTGTTGAATTTGACATTCTGGTTACAATTCCTACAAACAAAGGGGCCGACATGATTGAGAGGAGCTCAATGGGTGACGATCTTAATTTTGTACCTACCGATAAACATACTCTGCAGGCAGTTGGCCATAAAAATATATTTGTTCTTGGTGATGCAGCAAATCTTCCAACCTCAAAGGCGGGGTCAGTAGCACACTTTGCAGCGGATTTTCTTGAAGAAAATCTTATGAGTGCCATTAAAGGTGAACCACTTAAAGCAAAATTTGACGGGCATGCCAATTGCTATATAGTAACCTCATATTCAAAGGGTACACTAATTGACTTTAATTATGAAACCGAACCACTACCCGGAAGATATCCCTACTGGATAGGCCCATTTGGATTATTAAAGGATACAAGATTAAACTATTTCGGGAAACTCTTTTTCAAATGGATGTACTGGAATCTTTTACTTAGAGGCCATCATTTGCCTGTAACATCACATATGTCTATGTGTTGCAAAGAGAGACCAGAGTAGAGCTTAATTTTGAAATAAAGTATTGTTAAAGATTATAAACATTTTAATATCACATATTATGGCACAAAAAGAATTTGCAGGTCACATGGTAGATGTAAATGAGGAGGGTTATTTCACAAATCCTCAGCAATGGAATAAAGAGATTGCAGCAGCAATCGCAAAGGAGGAGGGTCTTGAGCTATCCGACAAGCACTACGCAATAATTGAATTTCTGCGTAATAGGTTTATCTCAGGAGAGGCTCTCTCAATCCGATCAATTAACAAATCCGGAATAGTCGATGTTAAGGAATTCTATGCACTTTTTCCCGGTGCACCACTAAAAAAATCGACCAAAATTGCAGGGATACCAAAACCAAGCAGCTGTATATAAATTTGATACAGACTGATTTATAAATTACTGAAAGTTAATATTGAGATAATATGAGCAACTCAAACGACAAACCACTGAAAAAGGTGTGCATTATTTGTGCAAAAGGCACAATTGAAGATGTTTATGCAGCGTTGGTAATGACCAACGGAGCCGTAATGGAAGGGATTGAAGCAAAACTCTTCTTTACATTCTTTGGTCTTGATGCAATAACAAAGCGACAGATGAAGAAGCTCAAGACAGCCACAATTGGTAACCCTGCACTCAGGATGCCGGGCAACATTCCTTTTCCTACATTACTAGGTGCTCTGCCCGGCGTAGAGGCGGGGGTATCGGCAATGATGAAGAGCCAGATGGAACAACTTGACATCCCTCCGGTTGATGAGTTTATGGAGTTGATTACAGCAGGTGGAGGAGAGATATATGCTTGCAAACTAGCAATGGATATGTTTAAATTAAAAAGAGAAGATCTTTGTGAATATGTAAGCGGAGTCTTAACAATCGGTGAGTTTTATGAAATGGCCGGAGGAGAGGGTACTCAGATAATATTTACCTGAAAAAAGAGAGCTTATTCACACTCGATCCGAACAAATCTGATCTGCCATTTGTTTAAAATAGGGCAAGGCGAATTCAAAAAACATCTTGTAACCTTTGCATAGATAGTTAAGATCAAAGTCTTGTGACTGTTTCAACACCCTGTGTTCCGGACAACCTCCGTTGCACAGGGTTTTGAATTTGCAATTCTTGCATTCCATAGGCAGTGTTGCACTTTTATCAGCTCCGAAAGCTGCAATACGCCTTGAAAAGACGGCCTGGGCAAGAGATATCTCATTAAGATTACCCAAATAGTTAAAATTATTAACAAAGTGATCACAGCAAAAAACATCCCCATTACTCTCCAGTACCGGGACATCACCGCATACAGGGTTAAACTGACAAAGTCCACACGGAACACCCAGATAGTTTGCAAGAGCCACATCAAACAACTGAACATAATAACTCCCTGCATCTTCGTTTTCCCACCATTCCCTGAATACATCCTTCATAAAATTTCCAAAATCCTCGGACTCTGTACCCCAATCTTTTCCAGGGTCAACTACCGGTAAAAACTGTATATATTTTACCCCTTTTGATTTGAGAAATTTATAAACCTCTCTCCCTCTGCCTTTGCTTTTTGAATTGATTGTGCACAGAGCATTGAATTCAACATCGTTATCCCTTAACAACTCCAACCCTTCAATAACTTTTTCGTATAACCTCTCTCCTGCTCTGTTTACTCTGTAGTAGTTATGAATTTCTTCAGGCCCATCTATAGATATCCCCACAAGAAAATTGTTCTCGCTAAAAAAACGACACCAATTTCTGTTAATAAGGGTTCCATTGGTCTGTATAGTGTTTATTATTATAGGTTTTTTTAACCCGTTTCTGACTTTTTTCTCAACAGCTTCATTTTGGATCTCTACCGCTTTTACAAAAAAGTCAATGCCCGCCATTAACGGCTCTCCGCCGTGCCAACAAAAGGAAATTTCGGGAGTGTCATTTAGCAGGACTGTCTCCTCTATGGCCCTCTTCAATATTTGGATATCCATTACTTCAGAAACCGAGCTCTGTTTGAGATAATAACAGTAGCTGCAGTTAAGATTGCATCTGCTTCCAACCGGTTTCAACATAAGCGAGAAGGGCCGTTTTGTTATAAACCGACCTGCATCTTCAATTCTTAATGTCTTACCTTTTTGACCGGAATTTAACTCCATTTGTTTTATAGCCCCAAATAAATCTTTTTATCCTCCTCCTCAAAATCTTCATATTTAATCATGAGTTTTTTTAGCTCTGCATGAAGCTCCGACTGAACTTTGCTGTACTCGGGTTTATTGTATATATTATTCATCTCAGCAGGGTCTTTATCAAGATCATAGAGTTCCCAGTTATTTATGTCGTGACCGTAGAACCTGATGAGTTTATATCTATGAGTCCTGACACCATAATGCCTCCTTACTGCATGCTCTGCAGGGTATTCAAAATATTGGTAATAGAGAGAAGTGCGCCACTCTTTTGGATTTTTGCCTTTAAGAAGAGGTACAAAAGACTCTCCCTGCATCTCTTCAGGGATTGGTGCCCCTGCAAGCTCAAGAATTGTAGGCGCATAATCAATGTTCTGAACAAACTGATTAATATCTCCCCTCTTACGGAACTGTTTGTACTCCTTGGGAAGCCTTATAACCAAAGGGGTACGGAAAGATTCTTCATACATAAATCTTTTATCAAACCAGCCATGTTCACCCATATAGAAACCCTGATCTGATGTATAGACAATTATTGTGTTCTCCAGCATATTGTTCTTTTTAAGGTAATCCAGAACTCTTCCGATATTATCATCTAAAGATTTGATACACTTCAGATAATCTTTCATATACCTCTGGTATTTCCACTCAGCCAGTTCACGACCGCTAAGGTTTCTGGACTTAAAGTCAACTAGTACAGAATCATAAACTCTGTTCCACTCCTTTCGCTGCGTTGAATCAAGTCTTCTTAGTGCAAATGTTAAATTCTCTTTAAGCCTTGTCTGAATATCGGGATCATTAAGCTTCAGATCAAATGCATAGTCCATCTCATCCTTGGCTATACTCATCTCCTGAGCTGCTGCTGCCGGACGGCCTTCATATTCATCGAAGAAGTTGTGGGGCAGTGGAAAAGTTACATCTTCGAACAGATCTATGTCTGTAGTATTTGGCATCCAGTTACGGTGAGGTGCTTTATGATGAATAATCAGACAAAAAGGCTTATCTCTGTCTCTCTCATTTTCAAGCCACTCCAGACTTAAATCTGTAACAACATCTGTGCTGTAACCTTTATGAGTTACACGACCCTGAGGAGTAATAAAAATCGGATCAAAGTACTGTCCCTGACCAACAAGTATCTCCCAGCGGTCAAACCCTGAAGGTTCGCTCTTTAGGTGCCATTTCCCAAAGATTGCAGTCTGATAACCATTTTCCTGAAGAATTTTCGGGAAAGTTACCTGAGTACTATCAAAACGAGTAAGGTTTGTCAGCATACTGTTTTTATGGGAGAACTTTCCGGTAAGCATACAAGCCCTGCTGGGACCCGAGATTGAGTTAGCTACGAAGCTGTTGGTAAATTTTACTCCTTCTGATACAATCCTGTCTATGTTGGGTGTATTAATGAACCTATTGTCGTAAGAGCTGATGGTTTGCACAGAGTGATCGTCAGACATTATGTATATAATGTTGAGGGGTTTGTGATTTTCACTATCATTTGGTACACATGAGGTAGCTGCGCCCAGAGCTGAAGCAAGCGGCACAAACAGCAGAAGTCTCTTCTCTCTTATCATGGCTTAATAGTTTGGTTGTGGCATAAAGTTAAAAGATTTAACGATATTTATAGTTGATTTAAGTGAAATAATAATTTAAACATTTGGTTTTATGGGTGGAAGAAAAATAAATATTTTCTGGTTTAGAAGAGATCTAAGAACAGAAGACAACAAAGGACTCTTTTTCTCACTTTCAACCGGAGTATGCCAGGCTTTGCCCCTCTTTATCTTTGACTCAGACATTCTGGAGCAGTTACCTTCTAAAACAGACAAAAGAGTTGATTTTATTATTCAATCACTTAAAATCATTCAACAGCAGCTAGGCGGGAATCTGTTATGTGCATATGGCAAACCTGAAGATATTTTTACTCAGCTATGCAAAACCTACGATATCGGTGCTGTATATTGCAACGAGGATTATGAGCCCTATGCAGTTGGGAGAGATAACGCTGTAAAAGAACTTCTTAGTAAAAAAGGGATTAGATTTATAGATTTTAAAGACCAAGTAATATTTTCAAAAAAAGAGATTCTCAAACCTGACAAATCTCCATACAATGTTTTTACCCCCTACTCTGCACGCTGGAAGAGTAAATTTGATGAAGACCCGGCATTCTTTACAACCACTTTTGGCTC
>Ga0351945_1089_pt1 | contig 13761 bp, 10 predicted proteins | sample BONcelT113001F14_FD_205814 | JGI IMG/M metagenome (GOLD analysis project Ga0351945, IMG submission 205814) | Enriched cells from coal bed in the Powder River Basin, Montana, United States - BONCAT cells T11 rep3 HSBNCT.T11.300.1.F14 ... | reverse complement strand
GAAAGATCCCCTTGAGGCCTTTTTCCGAAAAGTTGTAAAAACGGTTATGGACTTTTTTTAGCGATACGCATCGGGAGAAATCCTGCGTCCGGCTTTGTCATACAGTCGTCGTTGTCAGAGGATAATTTGGAAATCCAAGGAAATAGTGTTCCCATCGCATCACCGGGCAGGCGGATTGTCGATTTTCCGATAAGGGGGGCAATACCAAAATATTTCCAACCGACAGAACAAAAGGGCGCGGCAGCGGTGGAATTCGCTTTTGCCCTGCTCGCCCTTTTCCTTTTTTTTGCCATTTATATGCAGTTTGTGCAGATTTTTCTGGTACATGAACGGCTTGTATTCACCGGTTTCACGGCATCACGCACACAAGCCGTCCGGGGGGAAATACCAGCCCGCCGGGCCGCGGATGCGATTGACGCCGACGCGCGACTTGTTTTTGATGGCCAGACCATTCGCCTTCGCAGGGACATCCCCATTCCGGTAAAACTGAGTGATATTTTTTCAAACGGCGGGAGCACATTTTCCATTACACACCAGTCCCCGTTTTTTGATGAGCTTGAGTTGAAAGATATTTTACAGGGAGACAACTAAGACATGTTGTCCCAGGGTTTCAGGCTGCGCAGCCAGGAGGGGTCCATCACGGTTTTGATCGCTTTTTTATTGCCGATCATGCTGCTGATGCTGGTGCTGGTGGTTAACATCAACCATCTTGTGTTTCAGAAGATCCGGCTTCAGAATATTGTGGATGCCTGCGCGTTGTCAGCCGCTGTTGTCCAGGCCGCGGGTCTTAATGAAATTGCCGATCTCAACCGGGACATGATGGCGGAAAGCAGAAAAATCGCACGTATTCTTGCCGACGGTGCCTGGCATAATTACAGTCAGGCCCGAAACGCCAAAAACTTCTTTTCCAATGGCGGCAGCGGTGTCCTGGACTGGATTTATAAATATCAGATGGAAGCCAACCGGTATTATGCGGCCGAGGCCGACAATACCGCCCGGCAGGTAAAAGATAAAAACCTGCCCCGTGCTTTTTTACGAGCCCGACATAATACCAGCGGACTTGCCAGATTTAAAACACGGAAGTATTCCTATTTTTTTGTATATTATTCAGCGACTGACACCTCAAAGGCCCCGCCGACGCCAACGCGCAGATGGCGAAACCCGGACAATCCGCGGTATGCGGGATCGCATAACGGCGTATATTATCTGCCGGCCAAAAGAACGCTGCCGCTGCCCGATTCTTTTGAGGTTCCGTATAAACTGGAAAAGCGCTCTACAACCATTGCGGATTACGAGATCATGCTGCCGGCCCATGATTTTCCCCTTGCCAACCCGCTCTTCGGCGGAGTCCCGGCATTGTGGGCCCGGGCTACCGCCAAACCTGCCGGCGGGTACATATCCAGTGGCGTTCCGGAATATCGGGCGCTGCTGATCAACTGAGAAAATTTCGATGCCATTTCAGATCATGAAAAAACAACCGACCGTCATGAAGCGAAGCATTGCCGGTCAATATAAACGAAATATACGGGAAAAAAACGGTTCCGGCCAAAAACGCCCGATTGACAACCAGAAAGGACAGGTCATCGTCGAACTGGCGCTGATGATGCCTTTCCTGGCCATAATTCTTCTGGCCCTTGTCATTATCTATGAATTCAGTGCCAAAAATGTCGGTGCGCTGGAGACCATGCGCCAGGAAATGAGGGAATCCATGAATGATAATGCGGCCGGCCCTTTCCATGCCAAGACCGGTCGGCAGACCGTCCGGGTGGATGTTCCGGGGAAAATGAAACAGGTGTTTCAAACTCCTTTCATCGAACAGGAGCTGAGCATCGATTATTATGAAGGATCTTATCACGGGTTTGCATTGACCAGATACCATAACCGTGGCAGAAGGATTCGAGAAATCAACTTATAAAACCGGGGTAAGCATATGTCGAATACAAGGGCGCTGCTGATTTCGCTGACAGTATCTGTTTTTGCCGTGATCCTGCTGTTTTTTTATATCGACGGCAGGGAAAAAGAACTGCTGGAAATGGTCACGCCGATCCAGGTCATCGTGGCCGCCAAGGACATCCCCGAAGGAGTGCGCATTGACGCCAACTCCGTTGAGGTCATTGAGATACCACAAAAATACGTTCAGCCGGGCGCCGTCAGCGACATGAACAGAATTATCAACCGCAATATCAACGTGCCGGCGCTCAAGGGAACCCAGATGCTCGAATCCATGTTTATCGACACCCAGGCCGAGGGAATCGCCGGAAAGATCCCGGCCGGAAAACGGGCTTTCAGCGTTTTCGTAACAGATGTCACCGCCGTGGGAGAACTGATTCAACCCGGCGACATGGTGGACCTGATGGTTACAGTGGAAGTCGGATCCTTCCAGGATGGACGCGGTGTGAGCGAAGAAATCATCACCCGGACCGTTCTGGAAAACATCCTGGTTCTGGCGGTCAATCAAACCTCCAGCAAGCGACGGCTGATCAGTGCCGGAGACGCAGGTCAGGACGCACCGGGAAGCGTATTCAGCCCGGCCGGTCGAACGGCAGGGAAAAAAGAGCCTTTAAAGACACTCACGGTTTCCCTTTCACCACGGGAAGTACAGGTTCTTAATCTCTCCCAGGAGATCGGTACGGTATCGGCGGCATTGCGCTCAAGCTGGGACGACGGAAAGATGGAAAACCTATCCCCGCTTTCGGCCCGGGATCTCCTGGGCATCAATAAGAACATCATCCCCAGGGCCCAGCCGGCCTGGGTTGAAATACGCGGAGCCGAACCGTTCGCCCGCTATTGATCCGAACCATCACCAGGGGGAATGAGCCATGATACGACCTCTTATCAAATTTTTCTTTTTGTTGTTTATTCTTAGTTTCATCTTTGTCGTCATGCCGGTATTCGCGGAGCTGCCGGATCACGTTACCATTGCGGCCGGCGAAAGCCGGGTGCTGAAAACCGGTTTTAACATTGAAAAAATCGCCATCGGCGATCCCAATATCTGCGGCGGCGTGAAAACCGACGACCAGGAACTGCTCATCAACGGTAAAAAACCCGGGCAGAGCAATCTTTTCATCTGGGGACCCGATGACCGTAAAGTCGAGATTCAGGTAACGGTTGAAAGCAGCGAAGTCAACATGACCGCCGCGGAGCTTCGGGAACTGACAAAAGATATCGAAGGCGTCAACGTTCGCGTGGTGGGCAACCGGATTTTTGTCGAAGGCGAGGTCTTCACGCATAACGACATGAGTCGCATCGAGAGGGTTATCGCGGGGATTCCCAATGTAGTGAACCTTGTGGAATTCAGCCCGGTCATGAAGGATATCGTCAAGTCCGAAATCGAAAAATCCCTGGCCGCACAGGGCATGCGCAACGTCAAGGTCTCGGTGACCAAGAACAATTTCATGCTGACCGGCAGCGTCGGCAGTGAAGCCGAATCCGATAGGGCCCAACGCATCGCCGAAGCCTATTCCCCGGATATCGTCAATGCCATTGCCATCCAGAAGGCGGCGCCCAGGCCCGCTGCCGCCGTAACACCGGCGGTACCCGCCGCCACCGCCGTGCAGGCCCCGCCGCCACCGCCGCCCAAGGCTGTCCTGATCGAAATGTCGCTCAATATCATGGAAATCGAAAAAGGGGCCTTGCGGGATTTCGGCATCCACTGGAATCCCGGCGGTTCCCTGGGTGCGTCCGGGTCCTATTCCGGAGCGACCGGCCAGTCCTCCAGCCTTGCCGGATCCCTGGCCGGCACCATTTCGGATCTGTTCCCCAAAATGCGAAAAATCAATGAAACCGGGCGGGGCCGGTCCCTGATGCAACAGACGTTGATCACCAAAAGCGGGGACATGGCACAGTTTTTTGCAGGCTCCGAAATCCCCATTCCCATTGCACAACCCGGCGGCACCATGTCCGTGGATTATAAGAAGGTAGGCGTGACGCTCAATTTCAGGCCGGAAATCGACTATTACAACAACATCGTCAGTTCCATCAACGTGGAATCGAGCGCCATCACCGGTTCCGGTCCAGGCGGCATTCCCATCATCAGCAATACCAATTTGAATACCGTACTGAGCGTTCCCAGCGGTCACAGCATCGCCCTTGGCGGTCTTGTCGGGAAAAGGGAACTGGAATCCCAGTCCAGTTCGCCTCCCGGCGGCGATTATTCCCTGTTCCAGGCCAATAAGGCTGAGCGGGAGTCAACCGATACCCGGGAGGTCGTCATTTTTGTCACTCCACGGGTGTTAAGTGACACGCCGCCACCCATGGAGGTTCAGAAAAAGGTCGAAGACGATTTCAAACAACAGGAATTGGACCGACTCCGCCAACAGGCCAAATAAGACCCGTATGACATGGGAATGCCGGCGGCATCCTCTCAATATATGGTCATAAGCATCGGAGTAATGGATTTCTTGACCTATGAGCGGTTATCTGATTGCCATATACAGCTCTAAGGGCGGGGTCGGAAAAAGCTTTCTGGCCGCCAATCTGGCCGTGGACCTTCACATGGATACCCGGGCGAAGGTATTGCTGATCGATTTCGGGAGGCCTTTTTCTAATGATATCGGATATATTTTAAATTTAAACGATATCAAGCGCATCGACAGCCTGCTTCCCATGGTCGCAAAACTCAATCCGGCCATGCTCAAGGGCTATGCCACCCCCCACTCGTCCGGCATTGTTGTGCTGTCCCTGTCCGACGGACTCAAGCAAACGGGGCCGGATCTGCTCAACGCATCCAATATCGAACGGGTGATGCGTCTGTTCCGATCCATATACGATTATGTAATCGTGGACATCGGTACGAAATTCGACACGCTGGTTGAACCCATTTTCGGCCTCAGCAGCATGATTCTGCTCCCGGTAACTCCTGATTTTCTTTCCATCCGCCAGACCGCGGGCGATCTGGAACTGCTTCGCAACCGCAATTTTTCCAGGGAAATCATCCGAATCATTGTCAACCGTTTTGATAAAACCGCATCCCTCGGCATGGATGCGATCAGCCGCCAACTGGGCAACAAGGATCTAATCGCCGTCCCCCTTGATCCGGAAAGCGCGGCCAACCTGGCCCAGGGGACCTACCCGGAAAAATTTCCCCGCCATCCCGTCACCCAGGCTTTAGACAAGCTGGTATATGTTCTGGTCCAGGGACTGCGGGGGAAAACCACCGGGGATGACAACCGCGCCGAGGAACCCGAAATTCCGGCCCAGGACCTGGATGCCTTGAAGCGGACCATCCATGAAAAACTTCTGGAATCCATTGATTTTAAAAAGCTCGATACAGAGGTCGAGTTTGATGCCGATAAAATGGCGGAACTGAAAAATACGGTTTCTCATAAAATTTCTGAAATTTTAGACAATGAATCCACCATTTCGGACCGGAACCTGCGGGCCCAGATCGTAAAGGAAGTCCTTCAGGAGGCCATCGGGCTCGGCCCCTTAGAGGACATTCTGGCCGACGGCAGCGTTTCCGAAATCATGGTCAATGCCTGGAATGAAATTTACGTGGAACGCAAAGGCCGGTTGGAGCGAATCCATAAAAAATTCTTTTCCGAAACGCACCTGATCAATATCATCACGCGCATTACCGCTCCCCTTGGCCGCAAAATCGACACCAGCACTCCAATGGTGGATGCGCGCCTCAAAGACGGTTCACGGGTCAACGCCATTATACCGCCCCTGGCGGTCCGGGGCGCCTGCCTGACCATCCGCAAATTCCCCGAAGACCAGATTGTCGTGGATGACCTGGTGGGATTCGGCACCCTTAACCAGCAGATGGTGGCGTTTCTCAAGGCCGCGGTGCTTGCCAAGCTCAATATCCTGATTTCCGGGGGAACCGGGTCCGGCAAAACCACCCTGCTGAATATCTTGTCCAGCTTTATCCCTGAAAACGAGCGCATCATCACCATCGAGGATTCAGCGGAGCTGAAACTGCGGCAGCCCCATGTGGTGACACTGGAAAGCCGGCCGCCCAATATTGAAGGCAAGGGTGAAGTGGTCATCCGGGACCTCGTCAAAAACAGCCTGCGCATGCGGCCGGACCGCATCGTGGTGGGCGAATGCCGTGGCGCCGAAGCTTTGGATATGCTGCAGGCCATGAACACCGGGCATGACGGCTCATTGACCACCATTCATTCCAATTCCAGCCGGGAAGCATTGTCGCGGCTGGAAACGCTGGTGATGTATGCGGGGTTTGAACTGCCGGTCAAGGCCATCAAGGAACAGATCGTGGGCGCCATCGACCTGATCGTCCAGATCAGCCGGTTCAAGGACGGCTCCAGGAAAATCATCCAGATTTCCGAAGTGGACGGCATGCAGGGCGAAGTCATCACCCTTGGAGACGTGTTTCTTTATAAACAGAGCGGCGAGGAGAAAGGCCGCGTGGTCGGCGATTTTTCATCCACCGGATATGTACCGCGCTGCCTTGAGCGTTTTACGGAACGCGGGATTCATATCCCCCGGGAAATTTTCTGGACAAGCAACTGATGATGCTCGCACGAACCGTTTTTTTGCGCGCAAGATTGAACAATTTCTTGGAGCTATAGGGATAGATTTGAAATCTGTCCCCATAAAAAAGCCAAAAAAAACAGCGGCACTGTCACCGCTCACACAGGGCTGAAAATCGATGATACAAAAACTGATCGTACTAATGACGCTCTTTTTCGTATTCTGGGGGGGCATTTATCTCTGGCTGCGGGGCCGGACGACGGCAAAAACGCCCATCCGCATATCGGATTACCGGCAGTGGATTCGGTCCAGCATGGCGGATATGTTTTATACCGTCAGTGAACGGGAGATTTTTTATGCACTGGCCGGCCTGGTTGTCATCGGCGCTCTGTTGGGTTTTTTCCTGCCGGGAAAGGTCACCCAGTTCGACCAGGTCAGGACCATTGACCGGGCCATCCAGCACAACCGTCAGGATCAGTACCGCGATGCGATCCTTGTTTTGGATAACATGAAAAACAAGCCGTCGCCAATTGTCCATAATGAGCTGGGGGTCGCCTATCTTGGAATGGGCAACTTTGAAAATGCCGAAAACGCACTGCAGCGAGCCGTAAAGCTGATGCCGCATTACAGCAAGGCCCAACGGAACCTGGCGGTTCTCTACACCCTAACCGGCAGAACCACCGAAGCCGCCTTTGCCGAAGCCCGGGCCGTGGAATCGGAAAAATTTATAGTTCCCAGGCAAAGCCTTTACAATATTTCCGACAGCCTGACCGACCAGCTTGGAAAACGTTTTTTTCTGGCCGGCCTTCTGGCCATAGGCGCCTGGCGCCTGCCCCGGCTCATCATCCGGTTTCTGCATTACCGCCGGCGAAAGAAGTTCGACGAGGCCCTGGCCGACGGGCTGGTGATGATCGCAAACGGCCTGAGGGCTGGCTTCAGCCTTCTCCAAGCATTCGAAATGGTGGCCAAAGAAGCCAAACCACCGTTAAGCGAGGAATTCGATCTTGTCCTTCGGGAACACCGCCTGGGGGCGAGCCTGGGCGATGCCCTGAAACGAATGGCCGACCGCATGCCCGGAGCCGACACCCGGATTATGGTAAACGCCACCCTGATCCTGTTGGAGTCCGGGGGCAACCTTCCCGAACGATTTGATACCCTTGCCAAAACCATCCAGGAGCGCAAACGGATTAAGCTTAAAATTAAGAGCATGACCGCTGAAGGAGAAACCCAGGCATATATTCTGGCCGTGCTCCCCCTGATGCTGGCTCTGCTGTTAAACAGCATGAACAACGAAGTCTTCCGCCTCATGTATACCACCGTGCTCGGATGGATGATCATCGGGTTGATCGTGCTGATGGAGGTCGTGGGGCTTTTCTGGATGCTCAAAACCGTCAGGGTTAAAGTATGAGAATCGGCCCGGTCATCAGATATATTGCGTTTTATGCGGCTTTTCTGCTGTGCGTGCCGATGTCGCCCGCCGGCGCCCTGACATTTACCGGTCAAACCAAGGACGTGAATATCGACGCCGACTGGCGGATCTCCGGTGTTTACAGGTATGATCTCCGGATCACGGATCCGGCTGATATCCCGCAAATTCAGCATATAATCCGTCAACTCAACCAACACCCGGATCGATTTACACGGCTTTTCAACGAGGTCCGACGGCCCGACGGCCGAATCACCGCATGGGATCTGAATGCGTCAGAGTCGCTGCCGACAGAAACGTCGGTTCACATCGCATTTGAAGTCTCCACCGCTTTTTCCGGATTTGCGGAGCTGTTTGCCGATTACATGCATGTCCATCAGGACATCCCTGTAGAAAAAGTGAACTACCGGATCACATTCCCCAGGGAGATGGCGTTTTCCTACCGGATTACCCAGGAAGATCAATCCTTCCAGGACCGGCGGCGCGCGGTTTTTTTCGCCTGGTCGGCCGAAAATGTCAGCCGTCTCGACATCATGGTTTCTACTGCGGAATCCTGGGAACAGATCGCCCAACGGTACCAGACCCATTTTCAAAAAATAATGGGGAAAGGGTTGGCCGTGACCGATTTTCCGGAAATCCTTGCAAACATCGATGGAAACGGTTCATCCACTGAGAAAATTCATGCGGTGATGAGTTTTCTCGAAAACGAGATGGACTATCGCCGCCGCCGGCATCCGGATAACAGCCTTTTCCCGGATGAACCCATCACCGTGCTCCATCGCCGGTGGGGAGACTGTAAAGACATCTCATTACTTGGCGCGGCAATGCTTAAAGCAATGGGCATTGATGCCTTTGTCGCACTGGCGGGGAAACCACGCCCGCATGGCGGCCGGGAGGAGTCCGCTCCCGATCCATTCATCTTCGACCACGCTATAATCGGCGTTGCCGGCAACGATTGCGCGACCTATTATGATGCTTTCATGCCAGGCAAAAACGTCATTCCGGATGATCAATACATCTATGTGCACTTAAAGGTTCCCAACGATGCTGGTCAATGATTTTATCAGCCGGTCCGTATCGCAATACGCGTCGATTTCTCTTTTCGACAGCCTGCGATCCTGCATGTTGATCTATTTCTTCATCGCGGTTTTCATTTTGTATATCGGCGGCATGATCGCACTGTTATCGGGCATCAAAGGCGGGAAATGGGTCCTTCTCTTTTCCGTGATCCTGTTTTTCGCGGGATGGAGCTGGGTGAAGCTGTATCAGTATTATGAGCTCAAAACCCCGGTCAAAAAAAAGGTCTTTGATTATCGCCTGGCCCAGGCGCTCAGCGTGATGTCGCCAAAGCCCGAGCTTGTCCTGTCAGGAAAAGGCATGTTTTCTACTGAAATTGAAACCAACGGCAAGGCCCGGAAAATTGAAATCCGATACAGCCAGGATCTGTGGCGCAACGTGGGCGGCATTTTGCCGGGAACCCCGGTACAGACGCTGCGCAAAATTCATCCCCGGACCTGGTTTCTGGAAATCAGGGGCAAAACCGTGATATCAGGCGACCCCGCGTTAATATATGAATTTTCCGCGCGAAAAGACGACGACGATCCTGATGACGGCTTCGGGATTCATCTATACGATGCCAAAACCCATAAGCCGATCGATTCGAAAACCGGGGATCAGAAAAAATTAATCCATCAGATGCGAACGGCCATTGGCGGCACCATCCTGAAAGGATCGTTAACTTTGGAAAACGGCGAGTTTATATTAAAGATATTCGACAACATCGAGAACATCCGCCGCTGGCGAAAGCCCGCTGTCGTGTTCAAAACATTTCGAAACGGCGCCCGACTTGAAAGTGCCGGCATTGTTCCCGAGCAGGCGGCATTTTACGGCACCAACGAAGTGATGCAGCTTTTTTTGAATTGATGGTTTTCCATCGCAATACCGATGAGTGATAACTATCGCAACGCGTATTGCTTTTCAAAAACAAAGGAGGAATTCGGTGATGAAGGCGAGTAAACATCTGCATCTCTTGACGCTGCTTTTATTTCTGTTTCAAGTGATATTTCCCCCTGCCCTGCTCGCCCAGGCGCCGCCATCCGGAGATACGGCGCCGCCGCCTGCGGTACGGTCCGTGGACGATCTCTTTGATGACAGTGTTTCAGGCCGGGAACGCCAGCTTCTGTTTGAATTTGTCCAGTACGTGATCGGCTCGTTCGCGCCCAGGGAAGGACTGCGGACCGCGTCGGAGGATCTGCACAAAAGCCTGAAAAACGATCGTTTCTGGTTTTCCGTCGACATCGGAGACCCGGACATGGCCGACCTGCTGACCGAAGCCAATGCCGGCCGTCGCTACCTCATTGAAAAAACGGCCCCCATGGAAACCCGCCTCCACGCCGAGCAACGACGCCTGGAAAAACAGCTCATCGCCGACCATGAAAAAATCTTCGGCACCGGCGTGGTGCCGGACGGCTTCATGGAGCGCACCCGGGGCCTGGCGCATTTGTATGACCTCCAGGATGACCTCTGGGAAATGAAAATCGCCCTTTTGTTTAAAATCGGGGCGCTGTCCAATAATATCATCAACAACTATCTTTCCACGCATCCTGAAAAATACGCGCCCATTCAGGAACAGATTGCCCGTTCGAACGCGACCATGGATGCCATTGCCGGTTTTGCCGCCGGCCACAACCAGGAGATTCTTGTTTTAAAAGCTCAGTTTCAAGAGTCCCGGGCCGCCTATAACGCGGTGACCGCGTCGGCCCTGTCCAATGAACGGACAAACACGGTCGACCTGATGGATGTCATCCGCAGGCAATCCGATACGATGGGCCGACAGGGCGATGCCAATGATCGCCACCACGCCGAAATGCTGAATCTCATCAACCAGGTGCTCCAGGAGCGTATTGTCCGGATCGACCAGCAGCTTGGAAAATTCGGCGCCACGGACGCATTTCCCAATCCGCTCTACATTGCGCCGGGACTGGGCATATCTGATGAAAGCCGTCCCCTTGCCGAAGCCTACAGGGACATTGCCCGAAAACTGATCCGCCAGACCCACCGGAAAGCATCAGAGGCCAAACAGCTCAAGACGGTCCTGGCCGATATTCAGCGTTCCATGGGCCAGGAACATATTTTCTTCCAGACACTGGTGGGCGAGACCGACACCATCCCGTCGGAAAACAAACGAAATATCACCGCCAAAAGCAGCGAAATCGTAGCGGGATTCATCAATTCCCTGAAAACTCTCGAAGGTGATCTTGACCGGATCATTACCCTGGCAGACGCCCTTGATTTTGAAAAACCGGATGTGATCATCGGCAGCCAGTCCGCCGCGGCTGCAGCGTTCCGACTGAATCGTGAAATTGAAAAATTCGTTTTATCAGCCGGCGATCTCGATCAGACATCTCTGGGCGTGGATATCCAGCTCTACGCGTTGCTCTCCGGAATGGATACCGATCGCGCGGAGCATCTCAAATCCTATGAGATGCTGGAAAAAACCAGCCTTGTCCGGGATCAGACCGTTGAAACATTTACAAAGGGACTGGCGGCCGTCCAGGAGATTATGGATGCTGATGCCCTTTTGGCGCAAGATCTCAAGGCACTGGGCCGTGATATCGTCGAAAAGGGCCGGACATTTTTCCAATCCAAAACAGAGTTGCTTGCGGAATTACTGGCGCAGAACCAGACCGCCGCAGGCCGACCCTATTTCGATTTTCTGACCGGCGCCAACGAACAGCTTCAAAACCGCCTTGGGATCATCGAACAGATGATCTCTCTGTCAAAAGATATTAAAACGCCCCCTGCTGCGGAGAAACCATGCCCGGGCTGTCCGCCGGCCGCGGCTGTCTGGCCTGAAATGTTTGAACTCGGCACCGCCTACACCGATACGCTCCAGCAGCTCGACGACCTTGCGGATATTGAATCCTTTTATTCTCCGGACAAAATCAATTCCGAAAATCTGCTTTCCGATGCCCGCAACCTGTTTGATCTCAGCAAACGCCTGGGGAACCAGCCTTACCTGCATCTAAACCCCGACAGCATCGATGTGGTCTTTACCGCCGGATCCCGGATGGTTGTGATCAAAGGCATCGGGAACCCGCAGGAGACGGATTTCAATATCTCGGCCATGGGAGTTGATTATCTGATGCAGCCGCCTTATATCGGCGGATGGCTGTCTTCCACCATCAGTTCAATTGGGAACAAATGGGTCAAGCCCATCGGCCAGGCGGTCTACAATACGGCATCGAATGTGGTCTCCACGGCTGTGGAGGTCGGCGGCAAGATCGCCACCACCGCGGGTCAGGTGGCGCATACCGCCTATGAAGGCGTCAAAAGCGCCGCGGAAACCGTAGGCCATTATGGTTCCAAAGCATGGACGGTCACAAAGGAATGGGCCGGGAATACATGGGCAAATGCCGTAAAAAATGATGACGGCAGCTATTCATGGCTCAAAATCGGCGCCTATGCCTTGGGCGGCACCGCATGCGTCATTGCGGCGGTCGGCACAGCCGGACTCGCCGCGCCCGCGTGTATAGCACTGGCCATCGGTGTCGGTGTGAACATGGCGCAAGGCGCCGTGGATACCGCAGCCATGGATAAATATGGACTGATCTCCAAGGACACGGCGCAATGGGTGAAGCTGGGTCTGGATGTGGCCGGCATTGTCGCCGGCGGGTGGCTGAATTTTAAAAGCGCCGGGGCCGCCTTCTCCAAGATGGGCAAACTCGGTAAACTGATGACGCTGATGGGTATGAACCCCGGTGATCTGAAAAACATCAATAAACTCTGGCTGGTTAAATGGGGGAAAGTAAAAAACTGGACCAAAATCGCCGGGACACTGGTTGATGCCTTTAGTGCATGGCGCAATATTCCAGACTGGTATTACAAATTTAAGGACTGGTATGGCATGCTGCCAAGCGTTGACGCAGTGGCAAGTGGAACCGCAGGTTTTCTCAACGCCCTGACGGGAATGGGAACTTTAAATTATGGCACGGGACTGATCCGTGATCTGATGGGACTGGGCTTTCCGTTACCCGGACTCAATCCTTTTGGCAACGGCTATGACCCGTTTTCCCCGTTTTCCCCGTTTTCGCCTTTCGGCACCGGGCCTTCCATGTTCGGCGGCGGCGCGGGCATTCTGCTGCCGGGCGGAGGCGCATCCTGGGGCGTCGATGGGGATAAGGCTCCTGGCGTCACGCTGGGGCCCGGTGGCCCGGGGGCCGGCGGACACTGGACCATGCCCGGCAGCACATCGTCGCCCTCTGAAAATCCTTACAAGGGCTGGGAAAATCCATATAAGGGACTGGAAAATCCATATAAAGGACTGGTTAATCCTTACAAGGGCTTGACAATAAAGCGATAAAAGGAAGGATCACGATATGAGAAAAGCCGTTTTACCATTTATGTTGATGGCCGTTGCCGCCGTCCTGACGGCGTGTCCCGGCTCGCACCGGCCCGTGGCTCCGGGGGCGCCCGGAACGACCGTTCCGGCCTCGGCCATGATTACCATCAACCATCAGACGTTTACCGATGAGGTCATCACCTATCCGGGTCCGGCCATTGTTGTTTTCTACAACAACGAATTCTGGCAGTCCCTGGACATGAAACGCCGTATCGAATGGCTGGCTGAAAAATATAAAGGGCAGGCCAAGTTCGCCATGTTCCACTGGCAGATCGCCGATGACCCTTCCCGGTTCAGGCTCGAAATGCTGCCCACGGTGATATTGTACAAAAACGGCAATGAGATCGATCGTATCAAGGGGATCCCGCCGGATGAAAAGGACAGGACCCGCTGGAACGACGACATCGAACTCTGGTTCCTCAAAAACGCCATGCAATTGGAAGGTTCGGCGTATTCCGCTGATTACACGTATTTTTTCCGAAATGATTATAAACTCCAG
>Ga0351945_1086_pt1 | contig 14238 bp, 9 predicted proteins | sample BONcelT113001F14_FD_205814 | JGI IMG/M metagenome (GOLD analysis project Ga0351945, IMG submission 205814) | Enriched cells from coal bed in the Powder River Basin, Montana, United States - BONCAT cells T11 rep3 HSBNCT.T11.300.1.F14 ... | reverse complement strand
GAGCGTTGAATGTCAAAAGAACATCCCACAGGTCACGTGTACTTGTATTATCAGGATAAGTAACGGTTGATACCGTTGGGCTGTACTCAACTGATGCCAAAGGCATTTCGGTGCGTACTTCAGGAGCACTTGCAACATAAGCTGCAGGTGGTCCATTTATCTGGATATTTGATCAGGGTGGTGCTGGTGTTGATATTCATCAGTTTGATATTGCAACCAATGCTGTAACTGGTGTTATGTTCAGTGCTGCAGGTGTACCTGGCTTTAGTGCCGGAATCGCCGGTGGTCTTGCGTCATCAGGTCTTGTTGTTCCTGGTAAATTTGTATTGTTGGCTAACATCCAGCAGGATCCACAGCTTATCGTTGCCCTTGAACTTGGCAACTACAGTGGTGGTGGTGGCGGAGGAGCAGTTCCTGCTAACCTTCTCGGATACAATATCTACCGTGATAATGGTCTCAGAGCTTACGTTGAAAAACCAACGCTTGAGTATTTCGACCTTAACCTCAACCCAGGTACTTACAGCTATCATATTACTGCTGTTTATGACCTCACTCCTTACGGATTTGCAGGCCAGACCGGTGAGTCAATGATCGAAGGACCTATTGATGTTACTGTTACTTACGGATACGAACTTCCATTCGTTGAAAACTTCAACACAGGTTTGTTTGAAACCAACCAGTGGACAGTTTCAGGTGGTAACTGGAGAATTGCCGGACAGGCAGGAAATCCTGCTCCTTCAGCAGAATTCTATTTCAGCCCTGTAACCAGCAATTACAATCAGTCACTTACCAGCTTCTACATGATTGGCAGCGGTATTGTTGATGGAAAAATCTATCTTGATTTTGACCTGAAACACACCCTTACCAATCCAACCGAAAATGAGAAACTTGCAATTGAAGTTTCAAGTGGCGGTGCCTGGATTAAAGTTGCTGAATATACCAATGCTGCAACATTCAACTGGGATACCAAGAGCATTGACATTACTTCACAGGCAAAAGGCAAAGTATTCCGTGTACGCTTCACCGCTTCAGGTGCTGTTACCACCGATATCTTTAACTGGCTTGTTGACAATGTTAACATCTACCGTGTATGCGATGCTCCTATCAACCTGACTGCAGAAGTTAATCTGCCGTTTGTTGAGCAGGTAGTTCTCAACTGGGAAGCTCCTGAAAGCACAGGACCTGGTATTTCTGCATGGCTTGGATGGGACGATGGCGTAAATAACGATGCTATTGGTCTGCAAGGTGGTGGTACTTTCAATGTTGCTGTAAGGTTTACCCCTGCACAACTTGCTCAGTACGCTGGTACAAGTCTTACCAAAATCCGTATGTTCCCATACGGCCCTAACGGAACACTTTCTCTGAAAGTATGGACCGGAGCCAACGCGAGTACACTTGTACTTACTCAGCCTGTTGCTTCTTATGTTGCTGGTCAGTGGAATGAGTTTACCCTCAATACACCTATACCTGTAACCGGAGCTACTGAACTGTGGTTTGGTTATGCTGTAACCCATACCGGAACTGACTATGTAGCCGGTTGCGATAATGGTCCTGCTATTGCAGGATTTGGTGATATGCTGTCACTCGACGGTTCAGTTTGGGAATCAATGGCAACAGCCTACGGTCTGAACTACAACTGGAACCTGAATGGTTTTGTTGAAACCCTTGATGGCGTTACTTCTGTTCTTCAGCCTGTTGTTGATGAAACCGTTTACGGAACTTCAAATGCAATTGAGCGTGGCAATTATACCGCACTTCCGGGTGCTGCATTGCCAATCGAAGTCAGCAGCAGCCGCGAACTCATTGGTTACAACATCTATCGCGAAGGCGTTATGATTGGTTCAACCACTGAAACTACCTACATCGATGCTGACGAAGCTCTCGAACTCTACAACACATACTGTTACACAGTTGTTGCTGTTTACGACGATTGCGAAAGCGGAATGTCAGAAGAAGCTTGCGTATTGCTCACCAGCGTTCCTGTTGTTGACAATAAAGAAGTAAGCATCTATCCTAACCCGTCGAACAGCGTGGTTAACATTGAAGTTACCAGCAATATCAGCCAGGTTGTTGTTTACAACTACTTAGGTCAGGTTGTGATTGAACGCAATGTTACCGGAGCTCAGACTCTTCTGGTTAATGTACGCAACTACGAAGCTGGCGCTTACCTGGTTAAATTTGTAACCAATGCAGGCGAAACCTTCACCAAAAAGGTTGTTGTTACTAAGTAGTCGTTAATTCGATATAATTGAAAAGGGCTCCGAAAGGGGCCCTTTTTTTAGTTTTATCTGATTTAACTTCACTCTATACTGCTTATGAGGCTGTGCTTTAAATCATTGTTGTCCGGGGAAAGTTTCGAATATTATTCCAGATGACTGATATTGTCACCCTTTGACAAAAGTTGTAGAACAATACCTTACTTTTTTAAATTTACCACCAACCTGCCCGACATTAGGCGGGAGCGCTATCCCGATAGCTATCTGGACACCAAAAGTCACCAATTTAATTCATTCATTTTGTGTATCCCGATAGCTATCGGGATGGAGTCTTGGAGGCACTTCGACACTTCGACAAGCTCAGTGCATCGCAGCTCAGTGCATTGTTTGGTGGCAAGAATTTTTTCGATTTTTGCCGGACAATCGTGGTTTAAATATAACTGGTAAATCAAAGACCCCTGGCAGGGTTACGAGCCCTTCAAGAGCGGAAGCCGGTCAGATACACGCCAACCTCATGTCAGACAGCAAAACTCTGTCAGGGGTTTGCAGGTAGAACCCTGGTTCTGGTCAGGCCAGGATAGGAGTAACCGGCAGATTCCTCTCTCCATTGCGTTTCGTTCGGAATGACAGGGTCATCTGAAAAAGTGGGGTAGGAGGCAGTGGCGGTTGCGCCGTCACTGCCTCCTAAAACCTTATATGTCCATATGTCGCGTCATTCCGACGAAGGTGAGGAATCTTTTAATCTTGTAAACCAAGGCTTGTATGATTCAAAAGAATTGAAACCGGAATTGCACAATATGCTTCACTGGGTCACAATCATAATCATGAAGTGCAAAAAAATATGCCTTAAAGTCCTTTTAAAACACCTTTAAAATCCATTCAAACATCGCATAATGTGCTGTATGAGTGAAAAAACCGATCAGCGATCCATTGTGCTTAAAACCGCATGGAAGAACCATCCGGTTATTCCTGCTGAAACTTCAGCAATTCATGATAAGCCTTGTTCAATGTACTTTCCATACTAAGCAATTTATCGCTGCTTTCGTAATATAATGAAATCCCGGTCAGGTATTCGACCAGCGGTATTTCTCCCATTTCCAGTGCTTTGGTCAGCAATGCAATATTGCTGTATTGTGCCAGCTCCTTACGGTAGCTGCTGATACTTTGCTGAAGAACAAGGGTTTTTGTATGTTGTGCCTTCATTTCGTTGTAAAACTGAAGCTTAAAATCTGTTTGCAGTTCTTCGGTCGCAATGGCTTTTGCTCTGGCATATTTGACAGTGTTTTTATTTTCCCATAATGGAATGCTCACTCCCAGGCTTATTCCCTGAAATTGTTCACCAACCACAGTTTCGCTCATATATCCGGCATGAAACTTTGGTAAACTCTGTGCTGTTTGCAATTGTTGTTGTTTGTGTGTTATAGCCAACTCTTGTTTAATCCACTTCAAAACCGCATTGTTCTGCTCTGCCTGTATGTACCAGTGTTCAAAATCAGGCATAAGCTGTGGTATGGTAAACACGCTATCTGTGAATTCAATTTCTTTTCCACCATTCAGCCTTGTCAGCTCAGCAAGCAATAATTGCTGGTCTATATTGATATTTTCAAGGTCTCTCGAGAGATTAAGCAAATATACCTGGGTCTTGTTGAACTCCAGAATGTTGGTTTCTCCTGTTTCAAACTTCTTTTTGAAAGCTTCTGCTATCTGCTGCGCATTCCTGAGACGCTTGTTATACTCAGCCCTCAGTCCATTCTGGTAAGTGAGTTCAACACACAATAAACTGACATGCAGCAGTATTTCCCTGCGCTGCCTTTGATATTCGAGTTCAGCCTGTTCATTTTTCAGATTCGAAATCTGGTTTCGATAAGCATAAGCCGTCGGGAAATCGAAGGATTGAGTTATGCTAAAGTCAGTTCGGTTGCCTATGCCATCAGGTTTGCCCCACAGATAATTGAATTCTACTTCGGGGTTTGATGGAAAAATGCCGGTTTTATTCCCGATTTTTTCGGCATCCATGTTTTTGCGATACGCTGAAAGGCTTGTATTGTTGCGCTCTACAAGAGTAAGAACTGTATCGAATGAGCTTTGAGACAGCGCATTGAAGGATATTGTCCATAAAATTATTGCCAGAAATTTTTTCATGTCTTCAGATTTTTAATGCTGCCTCTGCTGTACATTAAACTATATACAATTGGCACTATGTAAACATTAAGTATGGTTGAGGTGAGCAATCCACCCAGGATTACTATGGCCATGGGACTTTGTATTTCGTTGCCCGGAAGGTCGCCTCTGAAAGCCAGCGGAATAAGTGCCAGTGCTGCAGTGAGCGCAGTCATCAATATGGCATTCAGCCTGTCAGAAGAGCCACGTGTTATAGTCTCGAAAAGTGAAAACCCTTGATCTTGTAACCGCTGATAGTTGGAGATAAGCAATATTCCGTTTCGTGTAGCAATTCCAAACAAAGTAATGAACCCGATTATTGCAGGTATGCTAAGCACACCCGAGGTAAATCTGATTGCAAAAACACCGCCTATAAGTGCCAGTGGAAGGTTAAGGAGTATAATTGCTGAAAGTCTGATATTCTTAAATTCCTGATAAAGCAGCAGGAATATTATAAAAATAGCAAACAACGAAGTAATCATCAATGTACGTGATGCTTTGGCCTCATTTTCAAACTGCCCTCCGTATTCAATACGATAACCTTCGGGTAAGGTGATTTTTTCGTCAATATTTTTCTGAATATCTTTAACCACGCTTCTCAAATCACGTTCAGCAACGTTTGCAGCAATTACTATTTTGCGCTGCACATTTTCGCGGCTGATTGAGCTGGGACCCGAAACTGAAACTATGTCGGCAACCTGTTCCAGCGGAACTTTTTTCCCGTCATAAGTGTCAATAAGTGCCAGACGTATGCCATCCATTGTTTCGGTATAGTCGCTGTTAAGTCTCAATATCAGGTCAAAGCTGCGTTGCCCTTCATAAATATCGGCCATTTTTTCGCCACCAAAAGCAATGTCAATAAAACTGTTAAACTCACTGAGTGTAATGCCGTATTGCGCCAGCATATCGCGTTTGGCACGAATCTGAATCTGCGGAATTTCCACTTGCTGGTCAACATTTACATCAACCAGTCCTTCAACATCTGCAATAGCTGCTTTTATTTGGTTTCCGGCAGCAAACATGCGGTTGAGGTCGGTGCCGAACAATTTTATGGCAATGTTGGCTCGGGTTCCCGAAAGCATATGATCAATACGGTGACTCAGGGGCTGACCCACGGTGTATGCAATGCCCGGTATTCGTGCAAGTGTTGATCTGACATCGGCCAGAAAATCAGCCTGACTTCGTTCCGACAGATTAAAATTCACATCTACCTCCGCACTGTTGGTGGTTTGTGAATGTTCGTCGAGTTCGCCCCTTCCGGTGCGACGCGCTGTACTTGTAACTTCGGGAATAGCAAGCAGTTCGAGTTCCACCAGATTGCCCAGCCGGTTACTTTCTTCGAGCGAAGTTCCAGGTTTATTTACCACCGATAAAGTCAATGCCCCTTCGTTAAACTCGGGGAGAAAGCTTCGTCCAAGGGTTGCAAAAACCAGAATCGAAGCAATAAAGACGCCAATTATGGAAAGCAAAACGGCTTTCTTATGTTTCAAAGACCAGATCAGCGATTTTTCGTAATGATAAATGAGTGTGCGTACCAGCCATTTTTCTTTCTCGTTTCTGTCCAGGTATTTTTCGTCCGAGAGCAACATTCTGGCCAGTATCGGAGTAAGCGTCATGGCTACCATCAGTGAAACAAACAGTGAAACGATAAATGCAATACCCAGTGGTTTCAGCATCCGGCCTTCCATACCCGAAAGGAAAAACAGAGGGAGAAAGGCTACAATGATAATGAGTGTTGCATTTAAAATAGAAGCCCTGATTTCTTTTGATGCCTCAAAAACTACTGTAAAAGACGATTGTTTTTCAGATTCGGGCTTCAGGCGGTTTTGACGCAGTCGTTTGGATACATTTTCAACATCGATGATTGCATCATCAACCAGCGACCCGATAGCAATGGCCATGCCTCCGAGGCTCATGGTGTTGATGTTCATGCCGAGTGCTTTTAATACCAGAATTGCTCCAAGCAACGACAAGGGTATTGCCAGTAAGGATATGACTGTAGTACGGAAACTGCCCAGAAACAAAAATAAAATGATCACCACGAAAATTGCTCCCTCAATCAAAGAGGTGAGAATGTTATCAACCGAAGTTTCGATAAAATCGGCCTGACGAAATATTCTGGTGTTGAGAATTACATCTGCCGGCAGAGTCTTTTTTAGTTCCTCAAGGTTCTTTTCAATACTTTCAGTAACCTCCAGGGTATTTGCATTGGGCTGTTTTGAAATGGAGATCAGTATAGCGGGCCTTGCATTTCCTGAAGCGTAACCCATTTTGGGTGCACTGCCGGTTTTGACATCGGCAACATCAATTATACGCACCGGCTTGCCGTTAACTGATTTCACATAAGTATTGCCAAGTACTTCAACATCGGAAGATCGGGCAATGCCCCTGACCACATATTCGTTTTCAAACTGACGTACAACACCACCGGAAGAGTTTTGGCTTATGCCTTTGCAAGCTTCGGCCAATTCGTTAATTGAAACTTTATAATACTTCATTTTTGCCGGATTAGCCAGCACCTGATATTGTTTGTAATCACCACCGATTATGGTAACCTGCGACACTCCCCCGGTGGCAAGAATAAGCGGTTTAACATCCCAATCGGCAATTGTTCGCAGATCCATCATGCTTGTGCTGTCTGACTGCAGACCCACAAAGAAGATTTCTCCCATTACACTTGATTGCGGAGCCAGCTCAGGTTGTGAAACGCCCAGAGGCATCTTCGTAGAAACACTGATTAACTTCTCGCTCACAATCTGCCGGGCTTTAAAAATATCAGTACCCCAGTCAAATTCAACCCAAACAAAAGAATATCCCTGCGACGAAGACGAACGTACACGGCGAACATCTGTAGCACCGTTTACCGCCGTTTCAATGGGGAAAGTTACAAGTCGCTCCACCTCTTCCGAAGCCATACCGTGGGCATCGGTCATTATTACAACGGTTGGAGCAGTCAGGTCAGGAAATACATCCACATCCATATTTGCAGCGGTTCTCATCCCGAAAACCACCAGCACCACTGAACTGAGCAAAATAAGGTATTTATTGTTCAGTGAGAATTTTATAATACTATCCAGCATACCTTCAGATGTTAATGTACATGACCTGAATGAGCATCCAATGTCCCGGTAGCCTGAGCCAGTTTAATAAGCATGGCTCCGCGGGTCACAATGCGATCGTTTTCTGATATGCCATCGATTATTTCAACCTGTAATCCATCGCTCACACCAATATGAACTTCACGTTTTTCGAACAGTTCCGGAGTTATCTGAACCCATACAAAATAAAGTCCCTGCTCTTCAAGCAATGCCGGAACCGGAATTGTTAAAGCCTTCGTGTTGGAGATGGTTTTCAGGTAAATATCTATAAAACTGCCGGGCACAAAATTGCCCGGGTTGTCAATCTGAAGTGTAACAGGAATTAAATAATTATCCGTGTTGGCAGACTTTCCGTATGATAATATTTTACCATTCAGCTGCTCAAGTGAATAGGTTTTTTTGTCGTTATGGCTGTATATGTTTGCAGAATTTATAGTTCCCATAACCGGTGCGTACCTTTGAGGAAGTTCGGCAATAATGGCAAGGGTTTTGTTTTGTGAAACAACCATAACTGCCTGACCGGCTTCCACATAAGCGCCATTCTTTACAAAAACCTGCTTTATAAAGCCCTGCATAGGACTTGCAATGGTTTGTCCCGATTCACCGGTGTTTTTCTTCATGTTGTCGAAAACGGCTTTGGTGGTTTCGTGGTTGTTTCTGGCTGCGAGCAAATCTTTTTCCGATACAATCTTGTCTTTTGCAAGGTCTTTCGCCCTTTCGTAATCAGCGGAGGCTTTTTCGAAATTGCTTCTGGCTTCGGCATACTTCACGGCAATATTATTGTCAATCAGGCCACTGCCCGAAATAGAAAACAATGATTCTCCGGAATTTACCTCTTTTCCTTCAATCAGTTTGTTTGCTGAGAAAAGCACAACACCGGCTGATCTGGCAATTACTATTTGCTCGTTGCCTTGGGCCGGCTGTATGAGCGCTGTAGTTTTAATAACCTGTCCAAACGATTCTATCCCGGGATATTCTGTTGCAAAATCAACTTTCCACGATTGCTCTTTTGTAAATGCCACGCTGTTAACGCTGACCCGTTCAGCTTTTTCAGCAGCATGTCCGGCATTGTGCTTATTTGTATAAACCTCTATTCCCTCCGCAATAATTTGCGATTCACCCTTCTCCGTTTTTACAGAAAAGACCAAACGTCCGATACCAGCATGTTCAGGCTTTACGGTAAATGCATAAATACCTGTTCGTGTTGGCTTTTCAAGTGATTGACGGATGCCATTTTCGCCCACAATCAAACTAACGGTAACCGAGCCACTATCAAGCGGTTTAAAATTTTCGAGCCATGTAAAATGAGCCAATATCACCGAATTATTTCCCTCGCTAAAAGGATCAGCTTCAGCAAAAACTTCAAAATCAGCGTTGTAAGCTGTTATCTGAAGTTTTGCATCGTGCGCATGTTCATCGCTGTTTTTCACTCCCGTGTTTGTGCAACCAATTGTGAGAGCTGCAACAAGAAGTATAAGCATGTATGGTTTCATCAGTTTTTTTTTCAAAGATTTGTGTTCAAAAACAGCATAGTGCTGGTTGTTCGGATTGGTGCAACAGACATAGCAAAGTATTCCAAATCGCTTGTCTGTAACATCAGAAACGATTTTGGAATTAATTACCAATCAGTTGTTAATGTTTGTGTTCTTTCCCGTTGTGTTTGTGAGTCTTTTCATGATCATGCACATGATTGCTCAAACTATCAGGTTTTGCAGTTAGCGAATCGGAGGTAACCACAAATGACTCTTGTGCCGGGATGGCTTGTTCTGAATGGTTGGAATGCACACTTCCGTCCTCGTGGGTGTGTGTATCCTGTTTTTTAGCTGCCTGAGTGCAGCCAGCAAAAATAAAGACAAGTAAAGTTGAAGAAATCAGGAATAGTCTCATTTTGAGTGTTGTTTAAAAGTAAATCATTAGAATATCTCAATTATCTCACAATGTGCATGCATTCTGAGAGGATTAATTCTAAACAACAGGAGGCGCTCTAAAACCAGTACCACAACAAATAAGAGCAGAAGCTAAAGAATATCGGATTTCGAAAAATGGTGGCGATACATTAAAAAAATGAGGGGTATTAATATGAGTAACCGGTAAAATAATCATGTGGTTGACTGATGGAATCTCATTAACCTTCGGGATAATAATAACTTGATTACGTGTTGCCTGAACCGACTGATTCAGCAAGCAAAAATCAGTATTGGTATGACCGTTATCACTTTGATCAGATTCCGGAATCCCATGGTGATGAGATTCTCCGTTTGAGTGAGAATGATGATGAAAAAAATGAACAACTCCATTGATATGGCTATGAGGAACAACAGCATGAGCCAATAAAATCATATTGGCGAGAATGATAAATACTAATGCTGTTAATCTTCTGAACATTTCAATGCTCTTCTTTTAATTTGGATGCAAATATAAAAAATCTCTGCAACTATGATGCAATGTTTTCATTCCTGGCAATTTACAATTATGTAACTGCCTTTTTAATCAGGGCTATGCACATATCGCATTTACAGTTAACCCAGGTGTTTGCCTGAGCAAAAAGCATACATGCAGCGATAAGGGCAAGCAAACCAAACCCGTTCTATCAATTTTTAAGGCGAAGTGCATTCGCAATCACCGAAACGGAGCTAAAACTCATGGCTGCCGCGGCAATCATAGGGCTGAGGAGAATGCCGAAAAACGGGAATAAAATACCGGCTGCAACCGGAACGCCCAACGAATTATAAACAAAGGCGAAAAACAAATTCTGTTTAATATTCCTCATCACTTTGTGACTTAATTCCCTTGCACGAACAATTCCATTCAGGTCGCCTTTAACCAGTGTTATTTCAGCGCTTTGCATAGCAATGTCGGTGCCTGTACCCATAGCAATTCCTACATTGGCTTGTTCAAGCGCCGGTGCATCGTTGATTCCATCGCCTGCCATAGCTACTACATGCCCTTTTTCCTGTAATTCTTTTACAATTTTGTATTTGTCATCAGGCATGCATTCTGCCTGAAAACCATCGAGATGCAGTTCTGCAGCAACCACTTTGGCAGTTAGCTTATTATCGCCTGTGAGCATGTGAACTTTTATGCCCATGTTTTGCAGGTCTTTAATGGCTTTGGCAGATGTTTCTTTGATTTTATCGGCGACACTTACAATGCCTTCCACTTTGTTTTTAAGGATCAGGTACATGACTGTTTGTCCCGCCGATTGCCACTCTTCAACGGTTTTCTTATTTTTATCGTCAGGAGTCACCTCAAAATCTTCAAGCAGGCGGTGATTTCCCAACCCGATTTTTTCATCTTTATAAATTGCTTGTACACCTTTCCCGGTTACTGATTCAAATTCACCAAGATTCAATAACTCCAGATTATTGGCTTTTGCTCCGGCTACAATCGCATCGGCAAGCGGATGTTCGCTGTTTGCATCAACCGAAGCTGCCAATTGCAGGATTTCTGTATCACTCAGATTCCCGAATGATTTAAACGATTTTAGACTGGGTTTACCTTCGGTGATGGTGCCGGTTTTATCAATGATAAGTATATCTACCTTGTTCATCTCCTCAATGGCACGGGCATCTTTCACCAGAACACCTGCCTGGGCCATCCTTCCTGAACCAACCATAATGGACATGGGAGTGGCAAGTCCCAACGCGCAAGGGCAGGCTATGATTAAAACCGCAACAGCATTTACAAAAGCATAAACGTAAGCCGGTTCAGGACCCCATATGGCCCAGACTGTGAAGGTAATGGCAGCAATAGCAATCACAATCTGCACAAAATATCTGGCCACTGTATCAGCCAGTTTCTGTATTGGGGCTCGCGAGCGGCTGGCCGTATTCACCATTTCGATGATTTGCGCCAATAAGGTATCGCTACCCACTTTTTCGGCTTTCATTTCAAAAGCCGTTTTCCCATTGATTGTACCTCCGGTAACCTTGTCTCCTGCCGATTTCTCAGCCGGCATGGGTTCGCCGGTTATCATGCTTTCGTCGATAACTGCAGAACCTTCATTTATTACACCATCAACGGGGATTTTTTCGCCGGGTTTTACTTTCAGGATGTCTTCTACCAAAACTTCTTCCAGAGGAATTTCTGTTTCTTCTCCGTTTCTGATCACCCTGGCCACGGGAGGCACCAGTCCCAGCAATGCTTTAATGGCAGAATTGGTTTTGCTGTGTGCCCTCAATTCGAGCATCTGCCCAAGCAAAACCAGCGTTAATATAATTGCTGCCGCTTCAAAATAAAGATGAACATTCCCATGCATATCTTTGAACTGTGGAGGAAAAACTGAGGGTATCAATAAAGCAAAAACACTGAAAACATATGCTGCCCCAACGCCTATAGAGATGAGTGTCCACATATTGGGCATCCATCTAACAATGGAACTCCAACCACGTTTAAAAAAGATCCAACCCGAATAAAATACTACCGGTGTAGCCAGTGCAAATTCCACCCATCCCCATACTTTTTTTGGTGCGATGGCTTCAAAATTCAGAAAAGGGATCATATCTGACATGGCAATGACGAATACAGGAATACTCAAAGCAAGCGCTATCCAGAATTTCTTTGCCATTTTTTTGTAAGCCATTTCTTCTTCACTGGTTTCAACTCCTTTTTCAGGAACCAGATCCATACCACATTTGGGGCAACTGCCCGGGCCATCTTTTTTGATTTCCGGATGCATGGGGCAGGTGTACATGGTTTTACCAACTGCGGCCTTTACTTGTGTTTCTTCTTTTTTCAGGTGCATTCCGCATACAGGGCAATCACCCGGTTTATCATAGGTTTTATCACCTTCGCAGTGCATGGGGCAATAGAATTTCTCTGGTCCGGAAGCACTGCCTGCCGAAACAATTTTATGTTGCTTGGCGTGATCATGATGAGCTTTGTGATTGGCATCACCGCCAACCCTTACCAGGTGCATGCCGCAAACAGGACAGTTACCGGGCTTATCATAGGTTTTATCACCCTCGCATTTCATGGGGCAATAGTAAACTTCCTTTAGATTTACATCACTGACTTTAACAGAGGAATGCTCATTTGCGCTGCTGAGGAAATGAGTTCCCGGCTTTACACCTGATCCGGAGGATTCGTTTTTATGTTTTTCCATGTTTTTGTGTTTTTGGTGAATTAATGATTCATTGGTCCTTTTTTTTAACTATGATTACATCCTTTTTGACAGAATAATACATTTCTGCATCCTTGAATATTATTCGTGCTCACACGAGATATCGTGTTTATGTTTAGCCTTTTCAAACGCTTCTTTGCCTTCAGAAATTGAAAAGTATATTAAACCGGCAGCACCGATAACATCTGCATAAGCAAAACCGGTTAATTCGTAAATCAAACTTGACACCAACAATACAATGGACATATACACACAAACTTTGGTACAGTTTGCATCGGCAATAACAGGATCGGAATGCAGTTTTATTCCTGTACTTTTTTTTGCGTGCATCAGCCAGACCATCACGGCTATTGAAATTGATGAAATGATTACACCCCAAAAGGTTGTAACCGGCTGATGATTGCTGATGAGAGATGAGACTATGCCAACTGCTAATCCGGCCGAAAGAAGATAAAACGCGGTTCCTGTTATTTTTAATGCAGTAATTTCGTAGCCGCTTTTCTGACTTGTGGGATTCCGTTTGATCCGGATAATCATGATGGCTATACCAATGCCCGATATGACTTCGATAAAACTGTCAACACCAAATCCAAACAGAGCAAGCGTTTCATCTTCATAACCCAAAAGCATGGAAACTACTCCTTCTATCAGGTTATAAATTATGGTAAACAAGCTTAACAAATAAGCCTTCCTGTAAAGTTTATCTTCTGAGTTTTCCATCTGAATTATGTTTAAGCGTTTTCGATATCCAACAGGCACATCTTCGGCTTCTTGATTTTTATTCCCGATACAAGCAGCACTCCGGAAGCTCTTTGTAAATATTGTCCGGTGCTTTGTATTTGTCTGTATCGTGACCGACTTTGGCTATTGCTTTCTGAATGGCATCTGAACTGGTTTTAGCCGGATCAAACTCAGCATGAAGCATTTGTTTTTCAGCACTCCATTCTGCTGACCTTACTCCGGAAACTGATTTGGCTGCGGTTTCAATCCGGTCTTTACACATCTCGCAATTGCCCGAAACCCTGATCATTTGATGTTCCATTTTAGCCATTTTCGAATCTTCTTTCAAATCCATTTCCCGTTGTTCTTTTTTTTGCTGATCTCCTGACCCGGAACCCATCTCCATTCCGGCATGGCTAACTGTTGATGCTTTTTCACCCGATGGGTTCATCATACTTGTTTTTCCGGCCAACTGAGCCGCGGCATCAACGCTGAAAGTGCCGTTGGTTACAATCTCTTCTCCTTCGGCCAATCCATCCATCACCACATATGTGTCTTTCATTGAACTGCCAAGGGTGATTTCCCTCATTTTAAAAGTTGGATGATCGGCTCCGGGCAACTTTACATACACCACCGAGCGCGTTCCAGTCCACAAAACGGCCGATTGCGGTATGATCAACTGGTCGCCCGAACCGGTCTGTTGCGACTTAATAATCCCGTTCACAAACATCTCAGGCTTAAATTGCAGCCCCGGATTTGGAACCTCAACACGCACTTTTGTTATTCGGGAGGAGGCATCAACCACCGGATCGATAAAGGTGACTTTCCCGCTGAAGGTTTTTCCGGGAATGGCCTGCGCTGTAAATTCAAGATTCTGACCCGATTTAATCCAGGACAGATCCGTTTCGTAGGCATCAAAAAG
>Ga0351945_1087_pt1 | contig 14311 bp, 10 predicted proteins | sample BONcelT113001F14_FD_205814 | JGI IMG/M metagenome (GOLD analysis project Ga0351945, IMG submission 205814) | Enriched cells from coal bed in the Powder River Basin, Montana, United States - BONCAT cells T11 rep3 HSBNCT.T11.300.1.F14 ... | reverse complement strand
ATGTGTTGCAATAAGGTACATAAAGCATGAAGGCGAAAGTTCCACCAATACTTTTGTCTTAAAGCACATCGAAGAACTTGAGTCTTTTCTTCAAGCTACTGTTGGCACGAAACCTCGCTTCATAGACCTTGTTACACGGTCCGATGAAGACAAAAGTATAGCTTCGATTAATGCATCAAAACTAATAAAAGAGACTGATTTTCAAGACTTTTCGGATATAGTAGTCGATATTAGTGCTATGCCAAGAGGAGTGTTTCTACCCTTGATTAATAAAATACTATATCTTATTGACAACCAAACGGGAAAGAAAAAGAATCTTCATATAATTGTCGCTGAAAATCCGGAATTAGATTCAAGTATAACTGACAAAGGAGTTGAAGAGCAAATGACATATCCACATGGGTTTAGAATATCTGATACAATTAAGACCAAGGAGTATTCAAGAATTTGGATACCAATATTAGGTGAAGGGCAGTTGGAGCAGTTTAAAATAATAGATAAGGAATTGGAACCAGTTGCAGTTTGTCCGCTTTTACCCTTTCCTTCGTGTAATTTAAGAAGAGGTGATAATTTGATTAATTACTATCAAGATTATTTATTCAACGATCCCGATTTTGAACCCAATAATATTATTTATGCAGATGAACAAAACCCATTTCAGGTTTATCGATTATTGAATAGAACTATTGACCAGTACCACGATACCTTTAGAATACTTGGTGGCTGTAAAATTGTAATATCAACTCTTTCAAGCAAATTATTGACTATTGGCGCCTTTTTATCTGTATTTGAGGCTAAAAAACAAGGAAAGACCGTTGGAATCGCTCATGTTGAATCCATTGACCATGCCCTGGACCCTAAGGGTAGAAATGAATTCTCCGAAACCGATATTTTGTACGAGATTTGGATAACCGGTGAACCATATGAAGAATAAAACAATGAAAACAAAACCAATCTGCATCGGTGCCGGATTAGTTGCATTAGATGTGGTAATAAATGGGAATCCGAAAATTCCACTTAAATTATATGCAGGTGGATCTTGCGGGAACGTACTTACCATTCTGTCATCTTTTCAATGGATTGTTTACCCAGTCGCAAGGTTAAAAAACAATAATGCATCAAAACAATTATTATCCGATTTAAACGACTGGAAGGTTAACACATCTCTTATCACACTAACTCCTGATGGCAGTACTCCAATCATTATACAGAGAATAAAAAAGGACAAAAACGGAAACTCTGTTCATTCATTTCAATTTAAAAATCCTGACAATGGCGAATGGCTTCCTTCGTATAAACCGGTTTTGGGTAGCGAGGTCCATTCTATTACACAAAAATCGCCTATACCAAATGTATTCTTTTTTGATAGAGTAAACAGATCTTCTATAGAACTTGCAAAATATTACAAAGAAAAAGGTGCAGTAATCTTTTTTGAACCTTCTTCAGTGAGTGAAAATAAACAGTTCGAGGAATGTTTAAATATAGCCGATATAATAAAATTCTCAGATGAAAAAATTATGCTTCATTATATCCGAACCAGCGAGTTCCGCTTGAAATAGAAACTTTAGGAAAGGAAGGTTTACGATACCGGTTTAGTCATCAACTTCTATCAAAAAAGTGGACAACTCTTTCAAGCTACCAAATTTCTTATGTCGTTGATGCAGCAGGATCAGGAGACTGGGTTTCAGCAGGAATTATTTCAAAAATAGCAAACACGGGTTCCAAAGGATTCTATTCATGCAAAGATGAGACAATAATAAAGGCTTTGAAATATGGGCAAGCACTTGGAGCATTAAATTGCTTCTTTGATGGTGCACGAGGTCTGATGTATTCCCTTACCCAAAAACAAATTTACACTCTAATCAAAAAAATTCAAAGCAGTAAAACGCCATTAACATTTATTAATAAGAAGGAAGATCCAAAACCGATCAAAAATTTTAGTATAGATTCTTTATATTAAAGGATATCTGAATCCTAGCTAAACAAACATTGCAATTGCTTACACATAATGACTTATAAACTATGACAGACCAAGAATTTTTAGATAATTTCCTCTATTCTACAATTGTAAATCTTGAAAATGCTCGTTCTAATGGAAGCGTTAAGGAATTGAGTTTCGAGATTAATTGCAGCGACCTTGAAGACTTTAATTTTATTGACATCAGACAGTCCGATAAATTCAAAGTGATATTTGATAAACTCATGGTATTGAGAGGTCCAACTTTGTACTGGTTTGAAATCATTTCTGACATAGACACAAGGAAAGTTATTGAGGAATTCAATAATTATAAAACCGGAATGAGTTCGAAAGCAACACCTGCTTTTAAAAATACACTCGATTATGACTCAAAAACATTATATGTTGGCAAAGTCAAAGGCACATTCTGGGGTCGATTAATACAACATCTGGGGTTTTTTAAAGTTAATGGGACACAAGGGCTTCAATTATATTATTGGGCTAAGGACATATCACTGAATTTGAGAGTTAAAATATTCGTTTTCGATGAAAATATTGGATAATCCGGATCATGTTGACCCCCTAAACCCGGAAATAAACCGGATGTTTTTCTTAGATTATTTTGAAAAATAGCATGACATTCCGGCAGATGTTGACCCCCCTTTTGCTTAAAATTAGCTGATTTATTCCGGATCATGTTGACCCCCTCAAATCGAGGTGGTTTATTCCGGAGCATGTTGACCCCCTAATCAAGCAATTTTAAGACGGATTTTGGTTCTATGGTAATCTGTTAACGATTACTAAAAATAGGATGTGAATGGCCGGAACTCCAAAATCTATGAGTCAGATTAAACAACTAATACAGCTGCATCAACAAGGTAAGAGCATAAAACTCATTGCCAGAAGCCTTGGCATCAGCAAGAACACTGTAAAGGTTTACCTTCAGAAGGTTGCCTGTTCGGAATTTAATTTACATTCTTTGCTCAAAATGGATGATCCCATCCTGGATGGCGAATTTCATGCTGGGAATCCTTCCTATAAGGATGAACGTTACGACCATTTCATTGGCAAACTAGACTATTTTGAAAAGGAACTTGGTCGCAAAGGAGTTACAAAACAGTTGCTTTGGGAGGAATACCGTCAGAGTTACCCCTTGGGTTATTCCCATACTCAGTTCTGCTTTCATCTTAAGCAACAACTGATTGCCCGCAAACCATCAATGGTATTACAGCATAATGCCGGAGAAAAGTTATACATTGATTTTGCCGGATCGCGACTATCCTATATTGACCGTGAAACCGGACAAATAATTTATTGTCAGGTGTTTGTAGCATGTTTACCCTATTCGGATTACAGTTTTTGCATGGCAGTTAGAAGCCAGTGTGTGGAAGACTTCATTTATGCGATTGATTGTTGCTTGCGAGAAATTGGAGGCGTTCCAAAGGTCTTAGTACCGGACAATTTAAAGGCTGCCATTATAAAAGCAAACAACTACGAACCCGATGTGAACCGCGCATTAGAAGACCTAGCCAATCACTATGGGACGACCGTAATCCCTGCCCGTGCTCGCAAACCTAAAGACAAGGCACTGGTAGAGAATCAGGTAAAAATGATTTATAACCGGGTTTATGCCAAACTCCGCAACCAGCAGTTCTTTGACCTTTCATCGCTCAACAAGGCCATTGGTGAAAAGATAAGAGAGCACAACCAGACCAGGATGCAACAAAAGCCTTATTGCCGTGAAGAACGATTTTTGGCTGATGAAAGACACCTTTTGGATCCATTGCCAGAGGAAATATTTGAAATGAAGTATTACCGGGAGTTAAAAGTGGCTAAAAACAACCATATATACCTTGCCCGAGACAAGCATTACTATAGTGTTCCTTTCGCTTATACAGGGTCGCAGATAAAAGTGATCTATACCCGAACCATGGTTAAGATTTATGGAAAAGGAGTTCAAATAGCGGTTCATATCAGGGATTACAAAATGGGCGGATACACTACAATTAAAGAGCATTTATGCTCTACCCACAATCACTACCTTGACCGCAGCCCAAGCTATTACATAGCAAAAGCCAAGGAGAAAACAGAGACGCTTTATCAACTTGTGCAGCTCGTGTTCGAACAACAACGCCACCCTGAACATCTATATCGCGCCTGTGACGGATTGCTTTCTCTGCAGCGCAAAACCGATACTGAAACTTTTAAAAGAGCCTGTCAGATGGCTATTGACCACAAGAACTACTCCTACTCATTTGTACTTAATATCCTGAAAAATAAAATGACAGAACAACAACAAACAAAACAGGATCAGCCACTTCCTGAACACAAAAACATCAGAGGCAAAGCATATTACACACAAGCAACCCTTAAATTTTAATCATTATGAAACAAATTGAATCACAATTTACGCATTTACGGCTGCATGGCATGAGCCGAAGCTGGCAGGCTCTGGTGGAAACACGCAGACACCATGAACTCTCCTTTAGTGAAGGGCTGGAACTTCTATTACAAGCTGAACAACAGGAACGAAGTAACAAACGTTTTGATCGGCTTCAAAAAAACGCCAGGTTCCGTTATCAAGCATCTATCGAGGAACTCAAGTATGATGCATCCAGAGGCATTGATAAATCTCTCATCTCAGCTCTTGCAACAGGCGATTATCTTTCAAAGGGTGAGTCTGTTTTGATTACTGGAGCTACTGGATGTGGGAAAAGCTATCTTGCTTCAGCACTGGGTCATCAGGCATGTGCTCAGGGTTATAAAGTAGCATATTACAACATCCAGAAAGTCTTGCTAAAAGCCAAAATGTCCCGTGTTGAAGGAACTATTTTAAAGTTCTTTGATAATATTGCAAAAGCGGATCTGCTTATTCTTGATGACTTTGGATTAACTCATCTGGATCAACAGCAACAACTTGATCTTATGGAATTGATTGAAGATCGGCATGGTCGGGCTTCTACGCTTATTGCCAGTCAGTTGCCGGTATCAAATTGGTATGATGTTATCGGAGAAGAAACCATTGCTGACGCTATTCTCGACAGGCTGGTGCATGTTTCTTATAGGATTGAATTAAAAGGTGAAAGTTTAAGAAAAAAGCGGTAAAATTGTCAGTCCATAATGTTCTTTGAACCTTGACCCTGTTGGGGGGTCAATATCACCGGAGAGGGGGGTCAATATCACCGGAATATCCAAAAATATGGCAGACATTATGCCGATTGTTGAATATGCATTTGCAAAACGGCTTAAGCCTTTAGTTGGAAAACATAAATAAGAACTGATATTGCCTGCGGGTTTTGAAAAGATAGAATGGGTTGATATAAGTAAAACTTCTGATTTAATCCCGTTTGTGGAAATGAACAGAATTATAAAGAAAATCAGCGAATGTGAGTATTTATTTGGAGGAAGCTTCCGGATTTGGAAAGACCCAACAACAGAATTAAGAAAAAGTGAATTTATTGAGCCGTTTTATAGATCAAATTGAAAATAACCGTAACTGACTTTATATACAAAGCGGTTTCAATAAAGGTTTTTGGCTTCCTCACCTGTTTTTTTTGGCAAAAAGTGAACAAGAGTAATAAGTTACTATTTTTGCATTTATGAGGACTTCCAAAATTGCTTTTCTCAGAAATCTTTTACTTCTACTGATAAGTGCTTCTGCACTTGCAGTTAATTCCCAGACAAATAGCCTGGATAGCCTGAAAATTGCACTCAGCAAAACCATTGACCAGAAAAAGCAGATTGATTTGTTGAATGAGATTTCAGCGAAGTACTATTATATTCATTATGATTCTCTGATGTCGTTTGCCGAGGAAGCCTTCAGACGATCGGTTGCGGCTGGTTATACTGATGGTGAAATTGTGGCACTGCACAGGAAATGCGATTATTACATCAACACAGGAGATTTTAAAACTGCAGGTCACCTGATTGAGCAGGCTGAACGTTTGGCAACAAAAACCAACAACAAAGTGCTGCTGGCTGAATCATATCTTATCAGAGGCGACATTTACGGGAGTATTTCGATTTTTGATCAGGCCTATGATTTTTATAACAGCGCCTTACAGATTTTTAACAAGGAGAACCAGAAAGCCAGGGCATTAAAAGCTGAAAACAGGATATGCCTGACACTTTATGTTTACAACGACAGACATGAGAAAGCACTTGAAGTATTTCAGAAAGTGCTGAAAGGTGCCGAAACCATCCACGATAAGGAACTGATTGTTACCGGCCTGAACAATGTCGCTGCCATGTATGGAAAACTTGGGGAGAATGGCAAAGCGCTTGAACTGTTTAACAGGGCACTACGGATAAATCTTGAAAGCCGTGAAAATTTTATGGCTGCATCCAATATGGTAAGCATGGCTTCCATCTATGCTTCATCGGGCAACAATGATACCGCTGCTTATTATTACAGCAAGGCTCTTGAGTACGCTGGCAACAATAAAAATGTACTGGTCAGAAATCTATTGCAGTTAAGAAGGGGCATTTTCTATTACAAAACTGAAGATATTGAGCATGCCATCAATGACCTGAACGAAGTTTTTACAGTTTCAGAACAGGCAGGGTGGGCGGAACCTGCCATGCAAAGCGCTGAGTTACTGGCCAAGATCTATGAAACGCAGGACAACGATCAGCTTTCACTTTATTATCTTAAAAAATACATTGAAAACCTGAAAGTTTTCGAAAGTGAAGGAAACACAAGAAAAATGGCTGAGTTGGAGGTGAAATATGATTTTGAGAAAGAGGCTTTGCGGATAGAAGCCCTGAACCGACGCAAAACCATCCTGCTTAGTTCTGCATTAATTACATCAATACTGATTATTATACTGGTTATTATATTGCTCATACACATCAGAACCCGTGCAACATCTGCAAAGCTTAAACATAAAAATGAAATGCTTGAAAAAGAGCAGATAAAGCAAAATCTGGCCAACCAGCTTGAACTGCGCAACAAAGAGATTACTTCAAACATTATCCTGTTGCAAAAAAAGAATGAAATATTAACCGGAATTGCTGATAAACTCATGAAAGCGAAGCATCAGTTTACAGAGCAGAACAGGGATTTTATCGAAAAATGTATTGTTGAACTGCGTGAAAACACCGATGACACCGACTGGAAGAATTTTGAACTTCAGTTTAATCAGATCTATGAATCATTCTATAAAAAATTAGACAATATTAACCCGAATCTTACCGTGAATGACCGCAGGCTGTGTGCTTATCTGCGGCTTAATATGACTACCAAAGAGATTGCTGCATTAACCAATTTAAGCGTACACAGTGTAGAAGTTGCCCGGCACAGGTTGCGGAAAAAACTTCAGATTGACGATCCTTCCATTCTGCTGGTATCATTTCTGGAGCATTTGTAAGCGCTCATTTTATCCTTCCATCTGTTTTGGTGAAAGCCAAAAATAATCGGTTCAGGTTTTGAACAAATACTTGACTGATTTCAATCCTGAATTTCTATAAAAACCATCAAAAAACACAACATTCGCCCCTTGTATGGGTAATGTGGAGGCAGGTGGGATAGTAATGTATAGGCAAATCCCCGTTCTGTGTTGCTTTTGTGGATGCATACTATTTGGAAATGCCTCATTGTCAGCAATATATTTGCTTCATCAATAATCTGTTAAAAATGAAGCCTAAAAAAAAGATTGCACAAGGTAAAACTGGTCATTATCCGGATGACAAGTCAAAAGCCGGAATTTCGGATGAAACTGCCATTCTGGAAAAGCTAAAACTGCAGAACACGGCACTTGAAAAGATAAAAACTGCTGTATATGCAAACAATGGCACTTCACAGGATGAGAGCGAACAACAATAATAATAAAGACTCAATTTCAAGCGCCACAGGAACAAAAGTAACAAAGAAATTTTTCAAACTCAATCAAATCAAATCCAAAAAAGAAACACGATGAAAAAACGACTACTTTATTTGGCCATGCTGTTTATGGCATTTGTGTGTAATGTGATGCCTATAAAGGCACAGGTGATAGAAATGCTTAAGGACATTGCGCCGGGAGTAGCATGGTCTTCCATGAATAATTTTATGGTAGAATATGATGGGAAAATAATTTTTATGGCCGATGATATGGACGAAAATTGGACCCAGGTTCACGGCCTTGAGTTATGGGTATCAGATGGAACTGATACAGGAACTAACTTACTAAAGGATATTTTCCCCGGTTCAACACCAAGCGAGGCTGGTTGGGAAGGTAACTTTGCAGTATGCAACAACAAACTTTTCTTTGTCGCAAAAGATGGTATTCATGGAGCGGAGTTATGGGCTACAGATGGCACAGAAGCCGGTACGTATCTGGTTAAAGATATTGGAAATGATACAGAAGTTGGTATTGCCTGGGGTGGATTGGGTGGATACGGAGCTTCAGGCCTTTTTTATACCTTCGATAATAAAGTATATTTCCGCGCGTGCGATGGCCGTACTTCAGTAGGACAACATGATACCGAATTGTGGTGTTCTGACGGGACTGAGGCAGGGACCTATATGGTAAAAGATATAAGACCAGACGAAGGTAGTGAGCCGATGGGATTTTGTGCGTTTAACGGACTTCTTTATTTTACCGCTTATGACGGTGGACAGAGTATGGGCGGACATGGCAGGGAGCTATGGGTGACCGATAACACTGAAGCAGGTACACATCTTGTAACAGACCTTAATGCTGGTCAGGGCAGCGATCCCGGATCTTTAACCGTGTATGGTGATCAATTATATTTTACGGCCAATGATGGGATATATGGTATTGAACTTTGGGCAACAGATGGCACTGAAGCAGGCACTCATATGATAAAAGACATAAGAACTGACAATGGGGTTGGTAGTTCTCCAGGAAGCCTGACTGTTTTAAATGGAATTTTGTATTTCAGAGCCAGTGAAGACAACAGCAATACGAATTTATGGCGCAGCGATGGCACTGAAGCCGGAACCTTTAAGGTTACAAACGACCTGCATAATCCTGTTAATTTGAGAGTTTATAATGATAAACTATTTTTCCTGGCTTCAGACATTACAGGAGGAAATGGCATCGGAAATTATGAGCTATGGTCATATTCAGAAGTCAGCGGAATAGAATTGGTAAAAGAAATTAATCCGGACCCGAATTTTGGCATTGACTTTAACCCAGGCTCAAACTTCCCTGAAGGATTTGTTGAGTACAATGATTTACTCTATTTCAGGGCTTCAGATGACGGATATGGCACCAGGCTCTGGCAAACTGACGGAACTACTGACGGAACCATCCAAACTCCCGGTCAGAATACTACTTCGGTCCCGGACCCCTTAAGTCCAATGTACATAATGGATTTTACTTTTACAGTCAGCAACGGGTCATTATATTTCCCGGCTGTGTATGATGCTTATGAATATGGAGCGGAGGTTTACAAACTAACCACTGTACTGGCATATACTGTAACCGGAGGAGGTTATTATTGTGACGGCATGGATGGATTGCCGATTGGTTTGTCAGGTTCCAATACGGGGATCACATATACCCTTTACAAGAATGACATCGCACAATTACCAACTATTACCGGAACGGGAAATGCGATCTCATTTGGTAATCAGCTTGCTGGAACTTATACCATCAAAGCAACTGATGCAAACGGCACAACCACTAATATGAATGGCAATGCCATCATTTTAGAAGGAACCCTGCCTGTAAGTGTTACAGCCGCTCCTGACCAGAATGGGGTATGTGCAAGCACTACCATAACTTTTACAGCCACTCCTATTAACGGCGGAACGCCTGCCTATCAGTGGTATAAAAACGATGAACCTGTAGGATCTGATCAGAATACATATGAGTTTATTCCTGATGACAATGACAATGTTTATGTTCAATTGACTTCCAGTCTTGCCTGCGTTACCGGAAATCCGGCAATGTCGGAAGTTACTGTTATGAATGTTTTTACATCACTTGAGCCAGGCGTTACAATTACTGCTTTTGATTCAGTATGTGGAGGATCAAATGTCCAATACTTTGCAGAACCTGTAAACGGAGGTACAACACCTTCCTATCAATGGTTCAAAAATAATGAGCCTGTAGGAGCCAACCAAGCCACCTATTCATATGTTACTGCATGGGTTAACGAAATCACAAACGACAATGTTTATGTTGTTATGACTTCCGATCTGACATGTGTCATAAATAACCTTGCGACATCAGATGTGGATACATTAACTGTATTACCACGCCCCTTTGTAGAAGTTTCGATAGAAGCAGATAACGAGATTGTTTGTGATGGCACCCCTGTTACGATTACTGCTATTCCAGTTAATGGTGGTAACAATCCTACATACTACTGGAATGTAAATGACAATCCGGTCAGCACGACAAATGATTCAACATTCACCTACATTCCTGAGGTAAATGATTTTGTCTATGTAATGCTGAACTCCGATATGCCCTGCACCATGAACGATCCTGCTACATCAAATTATATTTATATAACGGTTAACAGTCCGCTTACACCATCGGTTGTAATCTCCGCCAGCGAAAACCCTGTAAATGAAGGCAGTCCTGTTACTTTTACCCCTACACCTGTAAACGGCGGAACACCAGCCTATCAGTGGTTTGTTAACGGAATCCTGGCCGGTGATGAAACTCCTTATACCTATATCCCTGAAGATGGCGATCAGATTTATGCAGAAATGGAAAGTTCACTTGAGTGTATTACAGCCTCTGTTGTTGTGTCCAATACAATTCTTATGGATGTGATAACCGGAATTGACAAAAATGATATCCCCGGATTAAAGGTTTACAGTTTTGATAAGGTGATTTATCTGGAATGTACCACAGGGCTAACCGGCGAAGCAGTTGTTTATGATGTTGCCGGCCGCAAACTGATGACTCACGTCTTGTTAAATGAAACCAAAACGCTGATCCCTGCCTCTGCACTGAGCAATGGAGTTTATATCGTAAAGGTAAGCAGTGGTGACAGTCAATTCAATACCAAGGTATTTGTCCGATAAAAAAAGCGATTGCTGTTTAGCAACTTAAATTATAGTGTGAGTGAGGGTGTAATTAGTTTAGTAGTTGTATTGCAGTTGGTTTAATTGTTCAAAAGGAGAGGGTTTATATCCTCTCTTTTTGTTGTTATTCAGATAACTGAACTTATGCAAGGAGATAGCAGCCGGGGCAATATTTGGTTTATGAGTGCTAATAATCCATCCAGTAAATTGGAAAGGCAGCCTGTATATTAAAAAAGTTGTTTTTTATTCTGCGTTGTTTAATTATACTTGTTGTGTGCGAGCTGAAGAGACCATCATTAAAGCTTAATCATCCATGGAAGAAAAATTTGAAAATTCAATGTTGATTAAACTATTATGCATTTAATCCCTCATACTATCAAAGAATACTACTCAGTCCCGGCTACTCCCTAAATTGAGGGCAGTGCTTTAATGCATCCTCGATTTTCTGCATGTCCTGTAATTGTCCGGTATTAAATCAGACGCAAAGTAGTTTTTGTATAGGCTTCAAATTTGGTAAGTGGCCACTCAATGTAGGATATTTGCATAAAAATATTCAAATTTAGTATGAGAGAAAATAAAAAACTGAAATCAGGAATAATCAAAGAAACTGATGAAAAATTTCTTCGAAAGATTGAAGTTCAAAACACGATTATTCGAAAAATGTTGGATGAAATTCAAGTCGATACCGAACCCGAAAAAAAAATGTTTCCGGAAGATTCCGATAACTTTGATTTTGAAGGGGATGAAAATGAGATCACAAACAACTCATGATTTATTTTGGCTAGTTGTAAAAGAAATCGACTAAATTTACAATCTTTGAATTTTTGATTTCTCCCCTTTATCAGATTATCAACTGTTTGTAAATTTTTTAGAAATGCCTGTAACATGAGACTAACATTTTTAGCCACTCTTCTGTTCTTCTTCATTGTAGTTTTCGGGCAACACAACAATAATACACCAAAAGTCAGAAAATCTTCAAATAAACAACAAATCGACAGTGCTCTTGTGCTGAAGTTCCTGAAGACTGCTGTTTCCCTCGAATTAAATGATCCGGCTAAATCTCTTGAGTTTGCAGAAAGAGCCAAAAACATGGCTCAATCCATTCGTTATGATAGTGCAGAGGTAAAAGCTCTTGAGTTAATGGGATCAAACTATAGCAGGCTTATGCGCTTAAATGAAGCTATTGAAACCGGTGAAAAAGTTATCGAAACGGCAACCAGATACGGATTTGAGTTGGATATAGCTTTCGGTCGGGAAATTATAGCTGTAGCATATGCACAGGGAGGTGATTTCGACAGAAGTTCGAAACTTTATTTTGAAAATCTGAAATTCTATGAAAAGCTTAAAGAAAAAAGACTGCTTGGCAGAACTCTGGGAAACATAGGTGCAGATTTTATTGAACAGCGCAATTATAAAAAAGCAGTTGAATATACGAATAAAGCACTCGAAATTGGCCTCCAAACAGAGAATTGGACACTTGTATCTGACCAGTATAACAATCTTGCAGCAATTTATCAGGTTGGTTTTCCGGATACCGAAAAAGCATTACATTATTACACTTTAGCACTTCAGGTCGCAATTCAAATAGGTGACCTTCAGCAACAAGGTATTAATATGCTTAATATGGGGAGGTTTTTAGGCGAATTGAAACAATTTGATTCTGCTTTCATTTATCTGAATAAGTCATTAGCCATTTTCAAGGCACTCAACAACCCAATTTATACCGGAGATTGTTATACTGCAATGGGCAATTGCCATTACTTAAGTGGAGACAATGCTGAAGCGAAGCGGTATGCGCTTTTAAGTCTTGAAATCGGGAATAAGTATGAAATTATCCAGACAATCTACTTTGCATCTGGTTTATTACACAGACTAAGTATTGCAGTTGGAGATTCAGCTGAAGCATACAAATATCATTATATAGAAGCCAAAACCATGGATAGTCTGAAATCTCTTCAGGGAAATAATGAATTATTTAAGCTTGAGTTCCAATATAACCAAGAGAAAATTATCAAAGAACAGAAGATAAAACAGATTAGAAATTACTTTATTTTAGGTATAATTATCCTTATTTTAATGTCAGGAATGACCATTGTTTTACTTTTTTATTCAAGACAAAGGATTAAAATAAAAAATGCTATTCTGGAAAAAGATAAAGCAGAATCAATACTAAAATTTAAGAGCAAGGAATTAAGCATTAATCTGATGGCATTATTGAAGAAAAATGAACTGATTTCAGAGATCAGTCAAAAAATTGCTTTGCTACAGGATGCAGATTCAGAATCCGATATAAAAGAAGCTGCCAGAAAGATCAATTCAGAAATTAAACAAAATTCAGATGACCGCCTTTGGCATGAATTCTCACTCCGTTTTTCAGAAACAAATAGGGAGTTTTATGAAAAACTTCTCGCTTTATTTCCTGATCTTACTCCAAGTGAACTAAAACTCTGTGCCTATCTGCGTTTAAATATGTCAACAAAGGAAATATCAGACCTTACAGGGCAACGGACAGAAACACTTGAGAAAGCCAGATATCGACTTCGCAAGAAATTCAGCATTAATAATTCGGAAAATAACCTCATCACATTTCTGACACAGATTTAGTTGGTATTTTATATCTCATATATTCAGGTATTTACACATATTGTCCGGTTTGTCCCCCTGCCAGTAGTGTTGATCCCTGATTATAAAAAACAGAAATCCTTGTACCGGGTAAGCCTTGATTCACCGTAGCCCAAATTGTTTCATTGTTATTAATTCGTAATACTCCCTGAGAGTTTGCAGCAAACACCCAATTGTCCAATGCATATATTGAGAATATAGATAATGAAGTAATCCCGTCATTCAGTTGAGTCCACGATTCACCCCTGTTCGTCGATCTGAAAACTCCACTTCTGCCGGTAGCAGCATAGAGTGTATTACCAATAGAAGTCATTGATGTAATTCTACCATAATTACTATTGGTCGGAATGCCATTATTCATAGCAGACCATGTAATTGCACCATCGGTAGATAAATACACACCTTTTCCTGTTCCAACAAAAATTGAATCACCCAACGATATAAAACAACTGATCGCTGAATTGGCAACAAGGCCTGTATTTGAACCTGTCCAGGTTGTGCCGTTATCTGATGATTGATAGACCCATCCACCAGATGTACCAGTGTAGATAATATTGTTATGTGCAAAAAAACAGGAAAAACTTATCGAACTTCCCGAGCCCAGGGGGAAAACTGTTTCCCATGAGGCACCATTGTCTGAAGACCTGTGAATTCCACCATTTGCTTCATTGTAATGATTCGAGTTAGAAACAAATATGTATTCACCTAAAGTGCCTACAGCCGTGACCTTTTTATTAGCCATA
>Ga0351945_1084_pt1 | contig 14440 bp, 14 predicted proteins | sample BONcelT113001F14_FD_205814 | JGI IMG/M metagenome (GOLD analysis project Ga0351945, IMG submission 205814) | Enriched cells from coal bed in the Powder River Basin, Montana, United States - BONCAT cells T11 rep3 HSBNCT.T11.300.1.F14 ... | reverse complement strand
GATGAGTAGAACCACCACCAGCGCCATCGCTGCGGCGAGCACGACGGTCGCGAGTTGCTCAACACGCCGGGCGGCGTGGCGCTGTCTCTCGACCGCACCCCGGGATGCCGGCTCCAGTTCCTCCCACGGCGGCCGCATGGGCCGCTACGATAGCATTGGCGACGCGAGCGCGCAAGCAGGGGGTCTTTCAGAGTCGTTTCGTCATGAACGCGGAAGAGACCGGACAGAGCGACGCGAACTCCGTTGTCGCCGCGATGTCGTCCGGAGCGCCGTCCCTCTCGATGCGCTGGTACCCACGGCGGGCGAAGAATGGCTCAGCTGTCAGCGTCAGGAGAAACGAATCGCGCACACCTCGCTGACGGCACAGCGACTCGGCGGCTTCCAGCAGCCGGCCCCCGATGCCCGCTCCGCGATTCGCTGTCCTGACGGCCAGCGAGCGGATGAGCGCGTGGCCGGAGGCAAACTCGACACCGATGCAGCCTGCCACGGAGCCCTCGTTCTCGGCCACGAGGAAGTGTATATGGCACCCGTAGACTATGTCCTCCACGGGAAGTCCCGATTGTCTGAGCAACTCCAGAACCTGTTCCCGCTCTGAGCTGTGTTCCTGGTGTATGCGGATGGGTTGCGTCGGCTCCATGTCGCCCTCCTGGCCCCAGACCTCGGACCGAATCCTACTACAGTCGCTGTACTCTCGTATCCCTGCGCCGGACTTGGCGCACGTGCAATATACTATAAGTAGACACAATAGGTCCTGTCAGTATATCGACGCGTGAGAGGGGAAGGAGGCTACTCGGATGAGTTCACTGAGACAGGTCATCGAACAAGGGCAGTACGAACTTGCTGCCTACCGGCTCGTCTTTGGCGTTGTGCAGGCGTACCTGCAGCAGCATGGGGCCGGCACAGCGGGGACGGCTCGGGAGACAAGTGCAGACGCAAGCAGCGGATGCGAGCTTCACACGAAGGCGGACGCCGGTGGCTAGGCGGCGCACGCCCGGGGCGGCTTCACAGGATACGAAAGCCGGATTCTACTCCCGCGCCCTCACAGCGGCCGAGCAACTCGAGATGGAGGATGCCTGTCGCGTTGAAGGCATCGATGATGAAATTGCCCTGCTTCGTGTCCGGTTGCGCAGCCTGGCGCAGGAATCTCCGGAGCGCATCGACCTCCAGATGGACCTGGCGAACGCAATCGCACGCCTGGTGAAGACCCGCTACCAGATATCGAGCGAGCAGAAGAAGTCGCTCAAGGACGCCATCGCCAGAGTCCTGGAGGAAGTCGCCGTGCCTCTGGGCATCGGCATCGGAGTGGGTGTCGGCGGCGCACTCCGAAAGTAGCGCGGGTGCCGCTACGCGAGTGCGATGGCCTCGATCTCGACGTTGGCTCCGCGGGCCAGACGGGATACCTCAACAGTTGAGCGCGCGGGTGGCGTATCGGGGAAATACTTGCCGTACGCCTCGTTCATCGTGCCGAAGTCGTCCATGTTTGTAATGAATACTGTGCACTTGACGACGCTGTCGAGGCCGCACCCGGCGGCGGCGAGGAGAGCCTTCATGTTCTCCAGACACTGTCTGGTCTGAGCGGCCATGCCCTCTGGAATTGCTCCTGAGCGGTCCACGGGCAACTGCCCCGAGACGAATACCAGCCCGGCAGCCTTGATTGCCGGAGAGTAGGGCGCAATCGGCTTAGGAGCACCGGCGGGTGAAATGGCTTCTTGCTTCATGCTGTCCTCCTTCGCGTTGGGAAATGGGTGTCGCCACTGTAGCATGACGGGGAAGACGTGACAACACGGTTGTCTCGTTCGTACGGTGAGACTACGAAGGCCGGGCACGCCCAAGAAGATCATCGGCGCTAACCCGGCCCCGGAGGTGAAGCAGCAAGAGTATTAGTCGGGTCTGGTGCCGGTATCGGATCCTGAGGCGGGGATGCCACAGGCGACACCAGAGCCCTCCTGCGAACGAACGTAACAGCGCACAGTGTGTCTGTCAACAGACCTCCGCGAGTGTCTGCCCGAACGCCGTCGGATTTTCTGAGGCGCTCTACCAGCCGGTGGTCTGCCGCCGTGACTCCTGCTGCGCCTAGGGCCTCACGCCTGTGGCGACGAGAACGCCTCATTCGCACGGTGGAGGCGCCGTCGCGCCGACGTTGCGCTTCGTGGAAGCCGGGGTGGACCCGTCACGCGCGACGAAGTAGCCAGTCGATCTACCCGTCAACGTGAGGTAGAGGCCAGGCCGCGCCGGGTGTGACTTTCATGTAGAGGTTCCTGCGCGACAGGTATCGCCGACGCAGCACGAAGATGAGGATGACGGCAGTCGTGACCGTGATGACGGCGTCGACATAGGAGATGTGAGCTCCCAGTTCCCATGGGTGTGGGGGATTGTTGAGCCAGCGGAAGAGGAGCATGAGCGGGATGCTGCCCTCCGAGCCATTGAAGACGACGGTCATGATAACGCTCAGCGCAATCGCTCCCGCGAAGAAGCGGACGATTGCAGGAATGCTGTCGCCGCCCAGCGACCAGTTCATGATGGTGCCCGGCAGGAGCCACGGCATGTACCAGATGGCCCAGACGACACCGAGGATGATTGCTGCAACGAGACCGGTCACGCGTCGCTGCAACATCGGTAGAGCGAAGCCACGCCAGCCGAGTTCCGAGACGGGAGTCTCGATGAGCGCCAGCAGTGCGATGGATGCGAGTGTCCCGCTGGTGAACATGGACGCAAGCATGTCGAATGGCATGCCGTCGTCAGCCAGTACGTAGGCCAGCAGCTTGAGAAGCGGCACCCCGATTATGACTGAGGTCCACCAGCGCCACTTGAACTTCCCCTTCAGGGTGTGACGCAGGAAGGCGGTCAACCCGCTGCGGCCCTGTGTCCAACTGATGACGATGAGCGCCGAGAGCATTGGCGCCCAGAAGAACAGGAAGGACAGAGGAGAATGGCGGTCGACGGACACCGCCGTAGCCCCCAGGCGTGATGCCAGCAGCAGGACCCCGGGTACGCCCCAGGAGAGGCCGAACGTGATGAGGAAGAATGCGATGAGCCTGTGCTGGCGCATAGCGCGATAGTAACGGGCTGGCGGTGGTCTACGCAAGACTGTGGTGTCGCCACGAGCACAGGAAGCCAGCGGCAATCGACCGCGTTTGTGGAGGGGCTTGGGAGAGCACTACGGCACACCATTCACATAGTTATCAACTGTTTCCAGTGTCTCATCACGTCGACAGGAGCGGAGTTATCAACAGTGTTCTCAACCATCGGTCGCAGGTCATTCCCGGTGTGGCCCGCCCAGCTCGTGCGACGTCTCCCGATTCGTGGTACGCGGACGCCGAGGCGCGGATATGGCGCCTGACGAAGTATCTCGGAAGGAGGCGTCATGGCAGGCACGGACGAGGTCAAGGAGGGCTACGCCCGGAATCACAGGGGCTCCCTGTCGCTGCACGAAGAGGCCGAGCGGTACTTCGCGGCCGGCGGCGCGACGCACATTGTTTGACGGGGCGGCAGGTCGTACCGGCTGAGAGCGTGGGCTACGCCGCCAGAGCGAGGACGGCACTCAGGGCATCCACAAGTCCGCTGCCCGTGCCTGCCGTGGTGAGCGGCTGTGCCGAAGACTCGATTGTGTCTCGAACCTCGCTGTTCAGCAGCCCGTCGCCGGAGGTGTCTGTCGCGATGCCGAAAAGAAGGGCGGCCACGCCGGAGACGTGTGCGGCTGCGGGCGATGTGCCGGTCTCATAGCCGAACTCGGCTCCCGGGCGCTCTGCGTATATCTTGAATCCCGGCGCGGCGATGTCAACCCAGTCGCCGTGGTTCGAGAGGACGGCGAGTCCGTCCGCTTGATTGGTGCCGGCCACTGCCATTGCCTCAGGATACGCGGCAGGGTAGGCGGGAGCGCTTGAACCGCTGTTGCCCGCTGCGGCAACCACGATCGCCCCGTGCTCCCAGGCGTACCTCACCGCATTGTCCAGGTCCGCTGACGGCGCGACCTCGAGACTCACGTTGATGACCTGTGCTCCGTTGTCGGTGGCCCAGCGTATCGCTTTCGCGACTGCCGCAGTATCGCAGCGGCCGCGTTTGTCCGCGACCTTTACGTTGAGGAAGCTCGCGTTCGGGGCAATGGCAGCGATGGTGCCGGCCATGTGCGTGCCGTGCCCATGCGCGTCTTCAACATTACCTTCGCCGGAGAAGTCGATGTTGCCGACGATCCGGTCGGCGAACGGCGCATCCGAGGCTATGCCGGTGTCCAGAACGGCCACCAGCACCGGTCCGAACCCGTCGACGGCGTCCCACGCCGAGGAGACGGCGATGCGCTCGATTCCCCAGCGCCCTGCGATGGCGTCGTACTCAGCGGCTGTAGCTGCGAGGTCTGTCGTGGGGGGTTCTTCTATCGCAGCCTCACTGACTGTGCCGGATTGCTCGTCTGCCGACGAGACAACTGATACGTCTGACACGGCTGCAACGCTGGCGCCTGCGAACACGCCGCCTGCGAACATTGCCACTGCGATAAGACCCGCGGCCGAGACTACCGCTGCTATCCGTTTGATCACACCCCTAATCTACGTTCGATACGGGGGCCACACATCACGCATAGGTACAGGTTGACGCACCAACATAGTGACGGCGACCAAACGGCCATCCATGGGTCATGGGTCTCAATACGAGGATGCGCAAGACAGTCGCTTGCGACCACTCATTAGTACTGGGTCCGCCCTCTTCCTTGTCCGTGTATGGCTGGTGGGGCAAGGACCACGGTCATGCGGATGGCAGCAGGACATGAGCCATGGCAGGTCGTATCGCGTAGCGCCAGGTGGACATGGGGATAACTTGACAAGGTGGGGTCTCGGGTGTGCGGAATCCCGCGAGTGTCGCGAAAGCCGAGATGCGAATTGTCTTGCCCGGGCTTTTCCCCGAATGGCTCACATCAGTGTATTATGTGTTTGCTCCGGCGGCGCGATGCCCCGGGACCGGGTTCGGGACGGAGGGAACATGCAGCTCGACCAGGGGATATTCCTCGCGGCGTTTGGTGGTGGTGTGGCGGCGGGAGTTGTTGTGCTCGGCATAGAACTGATAAGGCGGTACTGGGAACGACCGCTGGTTAAGGTCACGGTGGGTGTGGGCCTGTCGATGGCCGATGAACCGGAAGCACGGGATGCTCAACTGGTGCTTGAGGCAGCCAACGTTCACGGGCAGCCCGTGACGCTGGTCAGTTGCGGGCTGATCCTCAGCACAGGACATCGTGTGGTGCTCCCGCGCTCGCAGATGAGCGAGTTTCCGATAGAACTTGGCCTGCAGCGTCCCGTGGTAAAGACGGTCTCGGTGGAGCAGTTGCTCAACAGGTTGGAGGTGTGGAGTTGTGTGCCGGAGGACGTGCGGTGGGCCTACTTCACCTCGTCGACAGGGCGAGTGTTCAAGACGAAGCTATCGAGCGACATAGTCGCCGCGCTTTCGCGCGGGTGTGACGCCGCGGAGGCGCCTGTGGGCGGTTACGCACAGGCCCGCCAGGGAGAGATGGCGGAACGACCGCCCGCACTTGCGGGAGGTCGGCGCGCAGACAGCTCCACTCTCTCGTGGTCCGGGTTCAAGCGTTTGACCCGTCGCTGATCGCCCAGTCGGCTCCCCGGGAGTGATGAGGAAGGGCCATGGAGTTCCTGGTGTTGATGTTCGTGAGTCTCGTGCTGGCGGTGCTCATCGTCCTGTCGCGAGGGTGACAGAGTAGCGCAGCCACGCCGTCGGCGTAGCGTTGTCGGATGTGGTGGACCGCATCCATCGGCCGGGCTAGCCCGGATGGCCTCTAAGTGCGTCTGAACAGGATCACGAGGGCGCCTACGAGAACCAGGACAACGACGATGATGGCAACGAGGCCATCGGTACCCAGTCCCGTGTGCTGCTGAGAGGCAACCGTTCCCTGCACAGTCCGTGGCGCCAGGACGGAGAACTGCCCGGTCATGCCGTTGATCGCAACCTGATACGTGACGGGAACCGCCTTCGCGACGGTGAACAGCACTTCTTTGCAGGAGCCGCCGGAAACCGCCACGCTCTGCGATTGCTCTGCCGAACCATTCACAGTCAGTGTCGCGCTGAGCGAACCCTTCTCCTCGCCGCTGTTACACACGTTTGCCGAAATTACAACCTGCTGTCCTGGCAGAACCTGTGCGGGGTCGATGAGCAGGTAGCTCATGGACATGGAGGCCGGGTCCGGAGTGTCCTCACGCTTCGCTGCCAGTCCCGTCCCGGTAAGTGTGACCTGGAGAGGGTCCTCAAACGGGTCGTTGGAGTAGATGATGAGTGTGGCGGTCCTGTTGCCGGCTGAGCCTGGGCAAAAGCGCAGTGTGATCTCGGTCGAGCGACCGGGCAGGACTTTTTGCCCCGCGGGGTTGCCCACTATGGTGAAGTCGCCAGCCGACCTGCCGGAAACCTCGATACGGTCTATCACCAGGATTGCGTCGCCCTCATTGGCAACGAGCACACGCAACTGCGTGCATTCGCCGACACGGGTGATGGCGGCTCCAGCGGAGTCTCCGACAACGCCGGGCAGGCTTATGTCCGGAGCAGCCTCAAACGCGCCGATGTCGCAACGTTCCTCGCCGTCCCCATCTCCGTCGATGGGCCGGGGCATCCCACGCTGGTCGGTCTCCACCGGAAATTCCTCGCCGATGCCCGGGCCTGAGCCGGCGCCGAGGACGAATACGACCTCATCCCAGGGGATTACGTACTCCGTAATCGCATAGCCGTCACAGGCGGCATCGAGAGCAGGACTGCCTGGACGAAGCGCATGTGTCAACGTCGGGCCGCCGTTGTCGGCGAGCGGACCGAGGAGCGGGTCGACTCCGATGAGGTCGCCGCACTCTCTCTTGGACGGTTCCGCCTCTATGTAACCCCAGCTGTCAGGGTCTTCGATCATGTTGCCGTAGAGGGATTCTACGGGGCCCAGGATGTCATTACTGGTCTCTTCATCGAGGGAGGAGTTGCCGGCAACGATGGAGTTCTTGAGCAGGACGTAGCCGAACGGCGACTGGCCGGGCTCGTTCCCGAGGGCGGGCATGACCGTCGCGATTCCGCCACCCATCCCTGCAGTATTGTTGGTGACCGTGCAGAAGCTGAGGCCTGCGTACATCTCATCCACAATCCACAGTCCTCCGCCCATACCGAACTCAGAACCCAAGGCTGAGTTGCCGCTTACGGTGCAATTGACCAGGTGGAGCGGCAGGAGCGATGGTTGTCCCGGCTCCGGCTCAGGAATGTTGAATCCCTGATACATGTCCGGGATGTACATGGGTGTGGTTGCGGCGGCGATACCGCCGCCTGCGGCCATCAACGACCCTTCTGAGCCGGCGGAGTTGTTGGCGATGAGGCTGTCGCTGAGAATGGTGGCGAGCAGAGACGGCCCGATGAACATGCCGCCGCCTGCGCCCTGACCGCCATCGCTTCCCGCGGCATTGCCCGATATGGAGCATTCCTGCATGGCCAGTAGCAGGTTGAAGAGTGTGAGCACGCCTCCGCCAAGCCCTCCGATATCACCATCCCCTGCAATGTTGTCGCGAATGTCGCATCTTGTGAAGTTGCCCACGGAGAAAAGCATTGTGATGCCGCCGCCAAGGCCTGGCCCATCCTCGCTGTCCTGAGCGACGTTGCCCTCAAATACGCAGTCGTCAGCTGCGACATATGCGACGGCGGTCAGCAGCCCGCCGCCTCCACCGGAGAAACCGGCACCAAGTGACAGCCCTCCTGCGGTGTTGTTGCGTATGGTGCATCCCTCAAGCGACACAAGAGAGAGTCCCACTGCGATGCCGCCACCGCCCATCGCTGAACCTTGCTCCATGAGACAGTTCCTCAACACTGCGCTGCTGCCGAGCACCATGACGTTGCCGCCGACGCCGTCTAGGAGTTCCTCTTCCGAGAACACGGCGCCGTTGCGGAACGTGAGGCCGCTGATGACGACGGCGGCATCGAACCCGAGGGCCTGCGAGGGCTCCATCTGCATGAAGGCGTCAACGGACTCGACGCCCCCGGTGCCGAAGAACGAATTCAGCATATCCTCGGCATCGCCTACGTCCATGACGTCGCCTACCGCAATGGTCAGAACGCGGACTTCTCCGCCACCATCGACGCGTATGGCGTTGGCGCCAGGACCTTGGATTGTGAGGGGGTGGTCAATGACAAGCCCGTCCATCAAGGTGTCGAGATAAATCGTGCCGTTCAGTCCACTGGCGAAGGTGATGGTGTCTCCCTCAGCTGAGTTCTCTATGGCGTACCGAAGCGTGCCCTCGCTTCCATCGTCGGCGAGCGACGTGACAACCCATGAGTCTGCGAGGACCCCGGAGGGGTTCACGAGAGAAAGCGGCGTCGAAGTGGCCAGCAGGAGAACGGTCGCTGCGATGGCTCCTGCCCGGCGCAGGTTACGTGCTGTAGACATCTCTATATGCTCCCCTCTGTTGCCGCCGGCCGTTCCGGCCGACAGTGCCGGTACTTACGTCCCGATGGCTTCCAGTGTATCAGCGCTCCACAGCAGGTGACAATGGGTTGGCGGAGGATTACCGCGAGAATCCCGACTATTGCGCTGCTGGACCAAAGGACTCCAGATGGTCGCGAGCCGTGCTCAGCTCTTCGCTCGGCCCCAGAGGCTGCGTATGTTGTGAACGTGAACGTGCTCGCCCGCGGCGATGGGACGCGTGGCCTCGCCGATGACAGCGCCATACTTGTAGACGCGCTCGCCGGGCGCAATGTCGCGCAGGGCTACCTTGTGCAGGAAGCGGATGTCCTGCCGTGCGGTAAGCGTGGCCTGCCAGCCGACGATGGCAAAGGAGAGAAGTTCTCCCGCCGAGATATCTCTCGTGGCTGTGGCCACGTTGTCCTTCTCACGTATGACTATCAGCGCCGGTTTCGATGTCATCGCACTCCTTTGCCGCCGCGCTGCTAGAGCGTGAGCGTCGTCCTCCATATCTGGCACTGGTTCTCTCCGAGGTCCTCCGCCTTCGTGCTGCGGCCGTTGGCCACCTCGAGCGCGAGCTGGAAGATGCGCTTCCCCGTGTCCTGAATGGTTTCCTCTCCGTCGAGGATGGCGCCGGCGTTGATGTCCGCGGTATCCTCCATGCGCTTGAACGCCGGCGTGTTGGACATAACTTTGATGACGGGGACGATGGACATCCCGAAGGGTGTGCCGAGGCCTGTAGTGAACACGACCACCTGAGCTCCACCGGCCACGATGCCGGTGACGGAGGGAGCGTCGTAGCTCGGGGAATCCATGAGCATCGGCCCCTTCTTCGTGGGGATGTCGGCGTACTCGATGACGTCGACGATGGGGCGCGAGCCAATCTTGCGGATGCAGCCCAGGGATTTCTCCTCGAGCGTGCTGAGTCCGGCCTCCATGTTGCCCTGGTTCGGCTCCCCGGTGCTGAGGTCGGCGCCATACATCTTCACGTGGCCTTCGAAGCGGTGCACGGTGTCGATGATGCGGCGCGCCAACTCGGGAGTTGCGGCGTTGGCAGCCATCTCCTCTTCGGCGCCGACGCACTCGGTGGTCTCGCCGATGATGGCGCTGCCACCGGCGTCTACCAGCAGGTCGACCGCGGCGCCGAGCGCCTGGTTGGCCGTGAGTCCGGAGGCCGGGTCGGATGCTCCGCAGTTCAAACCGAGGACGAGGTCGCTCACATCCACCGGCTCGCGGCGGAGTTTCGAGGAGGCTGCCAGCAACTCGCGGACCAACGTGACGCCGTTCTCGACGGTGGCTGCGTAGCCGCCGGCGTTGTGCATTGTGATTGACTTGACCGGCTTGCCGAAGCGCTCGATGGCCGCACGAGCCTGGTCGGGCTTGAATGCCTCGCAGCCAAGGCCAACGCACAGCACAGCCGCCACGTTAGGGTTGCCTGCCAGGTTGGTGAGCGTCTTCGCGAAGACGACCTGGTCTTCTTTCAGCATGCCGCAGCCGCTGTCCATCGGCAGCATGACCGCTTCAGGGGCCTTGCGGATGATGGCGGACACCACGCCGTTCGCGCACGCGACGGTCGGGAGCACGAGGACGTGATTTCGGAATCCGACTCTTCCGTCAGGCCGTCTGTAGCCCGTGAGTTGCATGGGCGTCTCCTTTCTCCTGAGAGGGCAGATAGCTGGACACGGCTCCAAGCGGCCGGTGACCCGCACGGGGCTGAGAACCGGGTGGTCTCCCGCGCCGGAGGGGGGCAGTCTACCACGAGTGTCCCCGTCGTGCACACGCGGTCGCCAGCCCTGGAAGACGGAAGTCATCGAGCGACCTCACGCGGAGCGGTTGACACATGAAGTGGGGCGGCGGGTCATGCCCGCCGCCCCACTTCGTGGCGTTCTTGACTAGACTTCGTCCTCAAACACGGCGCCGGTGCTTGCCGACGTCACCAGCCGGCTGTAGCGTGCCAGGAACCCCCTCTTCACCTTGGGGGTGAAAGGCGGCAGCGAGGCGAGGCGCTCCTTGATTTCCTTGTCGTCCAGCTTGACGTCGAGCCTCCTGTTCGTCACGTCGACGCGGATGATGTCGCCGTCGCGCAGAGCAGCGATGGGTCCCCGGGCCGCAGCCTCGGGCGAGACGTGGCCGACAGCGGCTCCCCGCGAACCTCCTGAGAAGCGGCCGTCCGTGACGAGCGCGACCGTCTTGTCAACGCCCATGCCGGAGAGCATAGAGGTGGGAGTCAGCATCTCGCGCATGCCCGGCCCGCCTTTCGGCCCTTCATAGCGTACAACGATGACGTCGCCTGGCTGGAAGACTCTGGCGGCGATGGCCTTGGTTGCTTCCTCCTCGCTGTTGAAGCAGCGAGCTGGGCCCTCGTGGACCATCATGTCATCGGCCACGCCGGCGCTCTTGACCACGGCCCCGTCGGGGGCCAAATTGCCGAACAGTATGGTGACGCCGCCAGTCTTATGGAGCGGCTTCTCGAATGGGTGAATGACGCGGCGGTCACGCACCTCGGCATCGCGCCACACGTCGCCGATTGTCTTGCTCAGTACCGTCATCGCGCCGGGTTTCAGCTTCCTCGAAATCTCCTTCATGACGGCGGGGATGCCGCCCGCGAGGTCGAGATCGGCGAGCCCGAACTTGCCGTATGGGCGCATGTCGCACAGGTGTGGCACGGATTCGCTGATCTCGTTGATGCGCTTCAGCGAGAAATCGACACCGGCTGCGTGAGCAATCGCCGGCACGTGGAGCACGGTGTTCGTACTGCCTCCGAGCGCCATGTCCACCGCGAACGCATTGTGAAACGCGTCGGGTGTCAGGATGTCGCGGGGCTTCAGGCCCTTCTCAAATACCTGCATGACCTGTTTGCCGGCCAGGAAGGCCAGTTGCAGCCTCCTGCCTTCGGGAGCGGGGATCGTGCCGTTGCCCGGCAATCCGAGGCCAAGTGCCTCGGTGAGACAGTTCATCGTGTTGGCGGTGGCTATGGGGGAGCAGGAGCCGCATCCAGGGCATGCCCGCTGCTCGATTTCGTCGAGTTGCTTCTCGGTCATCTGGTGCGCCAGCACCTTACCCACGCCTTCAAAACAATGGACCAGATCAATGTCGGCCGGGCCGTCTTCGCCCATGATGCGGCCGGGGAGCATCGGGCCGCCGGAGACGAAGACGCACGGGAGGTTCAGTCGCGCCGCGGCCATGAGCATGCCGGGCACTATCTTGTCGCAGTTGGGGATGAACACGAGGGCATCGAATCCGTGTGCCTCGGCCATGATCTCGACCGAATCCGCGATGAGTTCTCTGCTGGGCAGGCTGAACTTCATTCCCGGGTGGTTCATGGCGATGCCGTCGCACACGCCGATGGTGCTGAATTCAAAGGGCACCCCGCCCCCGGCACGGATGCCTTCTCTCACGGAGTTGGCAATGGACTGCAGGTGCATGTGGCCCGGTATGACTGTTGTGTAGCTGTTCACGATTCCGACGAAGGGCTTGTCGAGGTCTTCTCTGGGGTGCCCCAGAGCGTAGAATAGCGAGCGGTGTGGTGCGCGCTCGACCCCCTTCCTGACAGAGTCGCTCTTCATGGATCTTCCTCCTTGTGGATTCGGACGAATAGTCCGGACAACTGCCCGCGCATTATCAGCCAGAGGGCCGAGCGCGTCAATTCCAATAGCGTGTCGTCAAATCCATCCCAATGCCGACACCACGACGAGCGTGGAGAAGGCGAGCCATACCACGAGCGGCATGAGCAGTGATGCGGCCTCGACCGAACGCCGTCGCACCACCACGATGCTGGCGACGGCCAGCACGATTGTGGCGATATTTCCGAACAACGCAACGCGAAGGTCGACAACAGGAAGTGAATAGAACGGCCAGAGCAGGCAGCATAGCATCAGAGCCGTCACCAGGGTTCTCGCGGTGGCCACTCCGATGATGGTGTAGGAGTTCAGCATCCATCGCGAGGCTCCCATCAGTGAGAAGAGGCACAGCCACAGAAGAGCCCCGATCCAGGCGGGAAGTGCGAACCACGGCGTGGAGTCGGCTGACATTCCGCGTCCCAGCCACAGGGCAAGACCATTCACAAGCGACGCAGCGCCAAACGCGAGCCCGATGTTCAAACGGCGCGCCGAATCATCGTCCTGGTTGAGTGCATTCACCAACCGCATCAATATTGACATAATCATCTCGCGCTCATGCCGCCATCGCTTCTGACGGCGCCACCAAGCACGAATACCTTCTTGTGCAGTGTTCTGCGAGTTAGCAGCAAGACGACTCAGTAGAGTATCGCACGTTCAGCTTGTCGTCGTCGTCAAGCCCGACCATCTTCTCCATCTCCACAGGATTGGGGCCCGGCATAACCCTCGGTTGTGCCGCACCCGCATCGAGGTCGCTCTTCAACTGGCGAGCTGCCTCGCGCATCGAGTGCGCCGCTGCGGAGAACATCGTTGGAACGTGGAAGATAGCCTTGTATCCCATGCCGGCGAGGGTATCCCGGGGCAACATCGGCATCCTGGTCCCCGCTGCCTGGATTGTGGAGATGGGTACGCCGGCCTCTTTGCCCACCTTCGCCATGGCATCTCGGGACGTGAGACCGATGGCCAGGATCATGTCGACCCCTGCTGCGGCGTACTTCTTCGACCGCGCTACAACCTCGTCAACGCCTTCGTAATCGTCGGTGCGTGCCATGATGAAGAAGTCGGGGTTGGCACGTGCCTCGACGGCTGCCCGTATCTTCTGAACCATCTCGTCGCTCGGAATCAGCCGCCCACCGCCAAGCGCCGAGCAACGCAGGGGCCGGCGCAGGTCCTCTATGTACATCCCCGCTGCGCCAATCTGCTCCACGAGTTGCACAGTCCGGCGTACGTTCATGGGGTCGCCGAAACCATCGTCACAGTCAACGATTACCGGCACGGAGACCGCGCGAATGATGCGCCGGGCAGCGTCCAGCATCTCCGTCTGAGTGATGTTGCCTGAATCCGGCTTGCCGATCATCGACCACGATGCCATGGACCCGAACAGCGTCAGCACCTCGAAACCCTCCTGCTCTGCGACAATCGCGCTGAACGCGTCCCACACGCCGATGCTGACCATTGGGCCGGGCCTCTTGAGTATCTCACGCAGTCGCTTCGCCGGTGTGTTCATTGGCACTCCTCCCCTGTCCTGCTTGCCGGGTCCATCAATTGTAGCTTCGATACGGCGGCCGGTGTCAACGTCCGCAACTGAAATGCGTTATTCTCCCATCTGCGTCAGCGGCTTCCACAGATGACCACCGGAGGGATGGTGCCTGTGGGGACGCCTTGTTATGGCGTCCTCGTTGATGTCGATGCCAAGGCCCGGCTTCGTGGGGATCTCCACGTAGCCGTCGCGGAGGATTGGGAAGTCGTCGGTCAAGACCTCATCGTACAGCGGCTTGTCCGGATAGAACAGTTCCTGTATGAGGAAGTTCGGTATGACGGCGTCCAGGTGCAGATTGGCTGCAGTCAGGCCCGGGCCAACACAGGAATGCGGCGCCACGCCGATGTGATAGGTATCCGCCATTGCAGCGATCTTCATGGTTTCGAGGATGCCACCTGCACAGATTATGTCCGGCATTATCATCGACACCATCTGCCGTTCAATCATCTCCCGGAAACCCCAACGGGTGCAGGCCTTCTCTCCGGTGGTGATGGGAATGCGGGTCTCTCGCGCAACCCTGGCCAGCGCCTCCAGGTTGTCTGGAGGTATCGGCTCCTCAAACCAGAACGGCCTGTACGGCTCCAGTTCGTGCGCCATCCAGATGGCGTCGGCGGTCCCAAGTCGTGCGTGCACCTCGATGAGCAGTTCAACCTCATTCCCCACCGCCTCGCGCACGCGTCGGACGCACTCCACGGCCTGCAGCATCGCGGCACGTTCATTGAATACGTCAAGCGGCGGACTCCAGAAGGGGTCCCACTTGAGAGCCTTGAATCCCTGTGCCACGGCAGCCCTGGCGCGCTCGACGAACTCGTCGACGGTCTTTGCGTTGAAGTACCACGAGTTGTTGTACACCTTGATGCGGTCGCGCGT
>Ga0351945_1081_pt1 | contig 14605 bp, 13 predicted proteins | sample BONcelT113001F14_FD_205814 | JGI IMG/M metagenome (GOLD analysis project Ga0351945, IMG submission 205814) | Enriched cells from coal bed in the Powder River Basin, Montana, United States - BONCAT cells T11 rep3 HSBNCT.T11.300.1.F14 ... | reverse complement strand
ATCAGGCAACGTATGTGCTGCAAGTCCAGTTCTTCTATGATCCGGTCGACGGCGGCGATCTGGGCCGCGTAATCCCTGTTGCTGCCGTCAACGACATGCACCAGAAGATCGGCCCGTTCGAGCTCTTCCAGGGTGGCGCGGAAAGCCACCCGTAATTCCGTGGGCAAATCCCGGATAAATCCCACGGTATCGGTGAGGATCACTTCCGTATCTTTTGGGAACCGGATCCGCCGGCTGGTGGGGTCCAGGGTCGCAAAAAGCCGGCTTTCGGCCAGCACATGGCTGTGGGTCAGGGTATTGAGCAGGGTCGATTTTCCGGCGTTGGTATATCCGATGATGGAAATCACCGGCACGCCGCGTTTTTCCCGCCGGGTTTTCTGGAGATTGCGCTGTTTGATGACCTGGTGGAGTTCTTTTTCGATCCGGGTGATCCGTTCCCGTGCCCGGCGGCGGTTGATTTCCAGCTTTGTTTCACCCGGCCCCCGTCCTCCAATCCCGCCGGTCAGCCTTGACATGGCCGTATTTTTGGTCACCAGCCGCGGGAGCAGATATTTGAGTTGCGCCAGTTCCACTTGGAGCTTGCCCTCCCGGGTCTGGGCGCGCTGGGCGAAAATATCGAGTATCAACTGGGTCCGGTCGATGACTTTGAGCGCGACTTTGTCCGTGATGGAGCGGATCTGGGAGGCATTGAGCTCCTGATCGAATATCAGAAGCGAGGCGCCCTTGTGCATGGCCAGAATCGTGATATCTTCGAGTTTGCCTTTTCCCATCAGAAACCGGGGGTCCGCTACCCGCCGCTGCTGCATCACCTCTTCAATCACTTGTATGCCGCAGGATCGGGCGAGTTGGACAAGCTCCCGCAGGGAAGCGGCCGCCTCAGGTTTTGTCGATGAACTCACACTGATAAGAATCGCCCGTTCCTTTCCGGTGTCCACGTCGTGATGCATGACGGCTGCCGAGAGATCGGCTTCAATGGACCGGATCAGGGCGACACAGTCGATATCCATATGCGCCGGATCTTTTGGGGGATGAACCCGGTAGGGGGTATCGACACCCGGATCAGTTAGAACGTGGGCCAGGTGTAAGGCCTTTGGGAATCCTTCCGGCGACACCGTTACCGCCGCCATCAGATCCAGCCGCAAAAGGGCAAGGTCCGTCAGGTCATCTCTTGTCAGCGGTTCGTCTTTGAAATGGGTATGGATGCACCGCAGCCCTTTGAGCCGGCCGGGAGGCGCACGATAATCGCTGGTGTCGGGCAGCAGGACGCTTTTGTGGTCTCCGGCGATGACTGAGATGATTTTTCCCGATCGGTCGACCAGCAGGGCGATCTGCCGGGAGGTCTCATGGGAAATGCTGCAGATTTCAGCGATGAGCGGGAAAGAAAGGACCTCATCCGGCGGGGTGCGATGCTGATAAAGATTTTCAAGCCGGCGGATCTGGGTGGACCGAAGTCCGTTTGTATTGCCGTAAAGTTTTTTCATTTACCTGCCTGATGACGGCGCCCCTCTGTTTATGCGGAAGGCGGGACGGTGTCATAGCCGTATGCAAAATTTTCAAACCGGGTGTATTCATCCAGAAAACGCAGATTTTGCATGCCCGTCGGGCCGTTACGCTGTTTGGCCAGAATCAGTTCCGCCATGCCCCGGTTGGGATTGGTTTCTTCCTTGTTGTACAACTCATCCCTGTAGAGAAATACGACCAGATCGGCATCCTGCTCCAGTGCGCCGGATTCCCTTAAATCGGATAGAAGCGGGCGTTTGTCCTGCCGGGATTCCAGGCTGCGGTTGAGCTGGGAGAGGGCGATGATGGGAATATCGATTTCCTTGGCCAGATTTTTAAGGGACCGCGACATTTCAGAAATTTCCAGATCGCGGCGTTCCAGATGGGAGCGGGATGTCATCAACTGCAGATAGTCGATGATGACCAGCCCGATTTTTTTGTCCTTTTTGAGGCGGCGGACTTTTGTTTTGATTTCCAGAGAGGTGAGGCCCGGTGCGTCGTCGATATAAATAGGCGCTGTGGACAGATCGTTGGCTGCTTCGGAGAGACGTAGAAAATCATCATCGGTGAATGATCCGTCGCGTACACGGGCCGAGTTGACCCTGGCCTCGGCACACAGGAGTCGCAGGGAAAGCTGCTCCCGCGCCATTTCTAAAGAGAAGAACACAACGGGAACTTCCGCCTCCATGGCGGCGTTTCTGGTGAAGTTTAACGCCAGCGCGGTTTTGCCCATACCGGGCCGGGCCGCGATGATGATCAGGTCGGAATTCTGAAACCCCGCGGTCAGGGTGTCGAATTTGGTAAATCCGGAAAGAATGCCGCTGGCCAGGTGCGGATTGGCCTTGCGCTTGTCGATCATGTCGAAATTGGAGTGGAGGATGTCGCCGATATGGTGATAGGTCGGTTTTCGTTTTTCCTCGGCAATTTCAAATACCACGCGCTGGGCCTGGTCGATGACATCATCGACATCTGTTGGATTGCCGAAACATTGACTGGTGATCTCAGCGGAGGCCGTGATCAGACTGCGTAATATTGCCTTATCCCGGATGATTTTGGCATAATCGGTCGCGTTGGATGGAACCGGAGCCGTATCCACGAGTTTTGCCAGGTAGACGGCGCCGCCGACGGCTTCCAGTTGATTTTTATTTCTCAAATATTCGGCAAGGGTCACCAGATCGATGGGGTCGCCGTTATCGGACATCGTGGCGAATGCCTCAAAGATTTTCTGATGAGCCGTTCGATAGAAGTCTTCGGGTCTTAGAATGTCTAGTATGTCAACAAGGGTATTGTTGTCCATTAAAACGGCGCTGATGATCGATTCTTCAGCGTCAATATTCTGGGGCGGCACTTTGTAGATTGAAGGATCTTTGGTCACGGGCGAAAAGATATCATTGATGGTTGCAGGATCGGCGCCGTATCCAGGGCGCGTGTTTCGGCGCGGTGGTTTCAGCGTCATCCGCGCCGCCGCGCGGGCGGCACGGATGGAAAAAACGATTATTCGGCTTCAACAATCACCGTGATTTCAGGGTGTATATTTTTGTATATCCGGATTTGTACCGGGTAGGTGCCGATCTCCTTGATGGGTTCCATCAGGATCATCCGCTTGGGAACGTCAATATTCTGAGCGGCCAGGGCTTCGACGACATCCCTGACGGTTACCGATCCGTAAAGTCGCTTTTCATCGGCTGCCTTGGCCTTTATTGTGCAGACCACGCCTTCGATCTGTCGGGCCATTTCCTCGGCCTGGGCCTGCTCTTTTGCGATCTGGAGATCGAGTTTTACTTTTTCCTGGGAAAGAATCTTCCGGTTCCGGGGAGTTGCCTCAACGGCTTTTCCTTGTGGAATAAGATAATTACGAGCATATCCTTTTTTAACCTGGACCTCTGAACCGATGATGCCCAGCGCATCGATGGTTTCTTTTAAAATAACTTTCATCTGTTGCCTCCGCAATCATGATTGCTGTGGGAAATTTTATACCGCAAAGACCGGTGGCTGCCTCATTGTGCGGGGGGATCAGCGCCGATCCGCCTGAAATTGAACCATACGTCGAAAAAACCGAGCCCGATGACCAGCAGAACCAGTATCTGCTGAATCACGATGATCGCATACATCAAAACCCTTATAAAGAAGGGAATCTGTTTTTTGTTAAAGTAAAAGGAAACAATGGCGATGCCCTGAAAAAAATAGACGGTCATCAAAAGGATCAGGCCGTTGATTCCGATCAGTTTCATTGCGCCGCCCGGCATCAGCATCAGACCGACACATCCGATGAGTCCCCAGACGAGGCTATCCGGTGCCTTCCAGGTATTCAACGGCGCATCCGAGATGATCCGGATATTTTTGATTTTAAAAACCATCCGGGCCAGCAGGACATTGATCCATGCGATAAACAGAAGGGCCGCGGCAAACAGTCCGGGAAGTATTCCCATCAGTGTGTCGCGGATATCTTCTATGGCCACCGCCAGTTCCCTGACGGCATCGTCGGGCATCCCCATTTTCTGATACAGCATCATGGTGACCGTCAGGTACGTGTCAATATAATCAGAGACAACCGCCACGGTATTGCTGCCGGAAAAGTTGCTGTATAATATCAAAGCGAATATTGCGGCGCCCCATACCAACACTACGGCAAAGCCGATAATACGCCCGACGGAAAAATTCATTTCAGTGAATTCACCGAGGCAGAATCCAAGACCGACCATGGCCGACAGGAAATAGACGTCCGATCCGACAGTCCCGATATATACCGTGGTTACTGCCATGCCGGCCAGTGCCACGATGCCGCCGTCTTTTCTGTCCAGTCTGATCCGGTAAATCATCATCGGCAGCGGCAGGAGGATAAAAAAGAATAAACCGACCACCGGAGCGGCGATGGAAAGGATGCAGACCGCAAATATGAGCGCAATGCCGCTTAAGATCGTTTTATGGCGCGCACTCATGAATTCCTTGTAATTTGTTTTCCATCAGACATCATATGTGCCGACAAACGGCAGCAGAGCAATGGTGCGGGCACGCTTGATTTCACGTGCGAGCTCCCGCTGATGTTTCGCGCAGGTTCCTGAGATGCGTCTCGGGATGATTTTCGCGCGTTCGGTGATGAAATATTTCAGCATGCCGGAATCCTTATAATTGATTTTCAGCGTGCTGTCGGCGCAGAAGCGGCATACTTTTCGGCGGTGAAAAAATCTTTTTTTCTGTGGATAGGCCATCAGGACTGTTCCTCCGTATCTGATGCGGGCTGCGCGATATCGCCGGCCGCCGTTTCGGTTTCAGAATCCGCTGACGCTTCGGGAGCCGTCGGCTGATCGGCGGACACCGTTTCTTCAGCCGCCTCGGGTGTCGCAGCCGTTTCGGCTGCCCCGGCTTCTGGTTCTTCCGGGGTCATGGCCGCTTTCAGGGCTTCGACATCGACGTCCTTGTCGATCTGAATAGTCATGAACTTGAGTACGCGGTGATCCAACCGGAAATTGCGCTCGAGTTCATCCACCAGGTTCCCGTTACCGCAATAATCGAGGCGGATGAAGCGGCCCTGCTTTTTTTTCTTGATTTCATAGGCCAGCCTGCGGACGCCCCAGTTGTCAAGCAGCAGCAGTGTGCCGTCCTTCTGGGAAAACGTGGAATTGATTTTATCTATGATCAATCCGCGTTCGTCGTCGGCCGTGTCGGGATCGACGATAAAGATGGTCTCGTAATGGTTCATCAGCTCTCCTTTTGGGTATCAAGCCCCGCTTCAGCGCGGAGCAAGGATTAAAAAATATTTCACTTCCGCTGTAAAAATTATCTTAAATACCGCCCTCCGCGATCCCTGTCAAGAAATTTTCAATTATGCACAGTCGCTGAAGCCGCAAGCCCGGCACACGCTGCATCCGCCTTCCTGTTCCATGATGCCGCCGCAATCGGGGCAGGCCCCTTTCATAAACGCCGGTTTTTCCTTAACGGATGCGTGGCCGTTGGCGGCCATATGCTCCTGGATGGCCCTGGCAACGGCATCGGCGCAGGATAGAATCTTGTTTTCGCCGAATCCCGATGGTGAATGACAGGAGATCCCCTGTAGCTGTTTGACGACCTGGCGGGCCTGGATGCCGCTTCGCCAGGCAAGCGAAACCATGCGTCCGATGGCTTCGCTCTGGGAAGCAGCGCACCCGCCCGCCTTTCCCATGGTGGTGAAAAGCTCAAAGATGCCAGCGCTATCCTCGTTGATGGTGATGTAGATGGGACCGCATCCGGTCTGCATCTGGTAGGTCCATCCTTTCAGAATCCGTGGCCGCTCGCGTTTTTTGAGCTGCTGTTTCCCGTCCCGTTCGGGTTCCGGCTCCCTGGCGGCAGCCCCGGTGGAAAGGACTTGCTTGTCGCGCGAGCCGTCACGGTAAATGGTGACGCCCTTGCACCCGAGTTCCCAGGCCAGCGCATAGACGGAGGAGACGTCGGCAATGGTTGCGCCTTTAGCGAAATTGACGGTTTTGCTCACGGCATTGTCCGTATATTTCTGAAAGGTCGCTTGCATCCGGATATGTATTTCCGGAGAAATATCATGGGCCGTTACAAAAACCCGCCGGATATCGGCGGGGATGTCTTCAATATCCTGGACGGTTCCATGAAGGGCGATTTTCTGCATCAATTCGGAGGAGTAAAATCCCTGTTCCCGGGCGATCTTCTCGAAGGTAGGATGCACTTCCACCAGAATATCGTCATCCATGACCTGACGGACATAGGAAACGGCAAACAGCGGTTCAATGCCGGATGAGGCGTTGGAAATGATGGAAATGGTTCCCGTGGGCGCGATGGTGGTGACCGTGGCGTTCCGGATCGGGGGCTCGTCCCGTTTTTCATAACGGGAGCCGGGAAAATTCGGAAAGGGTCCGCGCGTTTGGGCCAGTTCCCGCGATGCGGCGTGTCCCTCGTCGTTGATGAATTTCATTACCTTTTCGGCCAGCTCCACGGCGTTGTCCGTGTCGTAGGGAATTCCCAGGAGAATGAGCATATCGGCCCAGCCCATCACCCCCAGTCCGATTTTGCGGTTGCCCGTGGTCATGCGGGCGATCTCCGGGAGCGGGTAACGGTTGACCGCAACAACATTGTCGAGAAAATGCACCGCCAAATGGACGACCTCCTTCAGGCGGTCCCAGGAAATTTTGCCGCCGACAACCATCTTTCCCAGATTAATGGAGCCCAGGTTGCAGGATTCATACGGCAGAAGGGGTTGTTCGCCGCAGGGGTTCGTTGATTCGATCATGCCGATGTGGGGTGTCGGATTGTCGCGATTCAGGCGGTCTAAAAACACGATGCCCGGCTCGCCGTTCTCCCATGCCTGGGCCACGATGCGGTTGAACACCTTCAGGGCGTTGAGTGTCCCCACGGGCTCGCCGTTTCTGGGGTTGATGAGATCATAGTTTGTATCCTGTTTGACGGCTTCCATAAAAGCTTCGGTGAGTCCAACGGAAATGTTGAAATTGTTAAGCTGTTTCTTATCCGCCTTGCACATGATGAAATCCATGATATCCGGGTGGTCGACCCGCAGAATCCCCATGTTGGCGCCACGCCGGGTCCCTCCCTGTTTGATGGTCTCTGTGGCAACGTCAAAAACCCGCATGAACGAAAGCGGACCGCTGGAGACGCCGGTGGTGCTTTTTACTACGTCCTTTGCCGGGCGGAGGCGTGAAAACGAAAATCCCGTTCCGCCGCCAGACTTGTGAATCAGGGCCGTATGTTTGACGGCATCGAAGATTTCCTCCATGGAATCCCCCACCGGAAGAACAAAACAGGCGGACAATTGGCCCAGCTCCCTGCCCGCGTTCATTAAAGTCGGAGAATTGGGCATAAACGTGAGATCGGTCATGATGGCGTAAAATTTTCCGGCCAGGGTTTCCGTATCGGCGTTTTTGTCGAATTCCAGGTCCGCGGCCGCAATGACGCGGGCCACCCGCAAAAACATGTCTGCGGGCGTTTCCAGCACCTTTCCATCCTGGTCTCGTTTCAGATATCGCCGCTCTAATACGGTGACGGCGTTGGCGGTCAAAAGGGGGAGGGACTCTAAAGCATGCTGATTCATGGCGCGATGGCTCCTTGATGAAAAGAAGTGTAATGATTGAAATTAGCCTGAAATTCGACTTCTACATATGGTGAGATGCGGTATTTGACCACAATATGTAGTGGTTGTCAATGTATTTTTTGCGGAATTTTTTGGGATGACGCAGGCTGTTTGACAACGAACGCCCAAAGCGGATATCGCTTCTTTTATGAACGCAACGCCTTTTTGTCCACTTTTCCCACGGTTGTCAGCGGCATTTCAGCTATAAATTCTATTATTTTGGGAACTTTGTAAGGGGACATGTTTTCGCGGCAATAGGCAATGATATCCTTTTTTAAATCATCGGCATCCCTGCCTTTGGCGCCGGACGCTACCTGAATGACCACCTTGACGATTTCGCTGCCGGGCCGTTTGGGATCGGGGTTGCCGATAACGGCGCAGAATTCCACGGCTGCGTGCCGATACAGGGTCTCCTCCACTTCCCTTGAGAAGACTTTGAATCCGCCCACATTGAGCATGTCCTTGGACCGGTCCATGATGAAAAAGTATCCGTCTGCGTCCATGCGGGCCACATCACCGGTGTGGAGCCAGTGCTTGCCGTCGTGTTCGCGGATGGCGTGATCGGTTTCCCCGGGCTTGTTGTGATAGCCTTTCATTACCTGGGGACCGCGCACGATCAGCTCGCCGGGCTCGCCCACGGGCATGATTTCCATCCCGGTTTCCACATCAACGATCCGAACGTATGTGTTGGACACCGGAATGCCCACGGACCCGATTTTTTTATTCCCCTCCAGCGGATTGCCGGTAATAATCGGGCTGGTTTCGGTCATGCCGTAGACTTCCACCACTTTGCCTTTGCCGACCACTGCTTCAAAATTGTTAATTGATTCCACGGCAAAGGGCGCCGCGCCGGAGACGAAAATTTTAGCGGGTGCAAAATCGAGTTGTTTAAATCCGGGGTTCTCCAGCAGCATCTGGTAGAGGGTGGGCACGTTGGCATAAATCGAGGGAGCATGTTTCCGGATTTCACCACAGATGTGCTTGGTGTTTCTCGGATCCGGAATCAGACACTGGGTGCTTGCCGTGGCCATGGCCGTCATGCCGAACATCAGTCCGGCCAGATGGAAAAAGGGGAATCCGGAACAGAGCACATCGCTGCCCGTTTGAAAGTCGGTCCAGTTTTTCACCTGGGTCAGGTTGGAAAAGATGTTGCGATGGGTCAGCTCCACCCCTTTGGGGAGTCCGGTGGTGCCGCCGGTATACTGAATCAGGCAGATGTCCTCGGGTGTTGCCTTATCCACGGGTTTTCCGGGTTGATACTGAACCATCACCTGCTTAAATGATATGATCTTTTTGCCGGCGAGGGGCGTTACCTTTCCGGTGGGCAGCTTCTTTAAAAGTCTGCCCAGTATGCGCTTAACCGCGGGCAGATAATCTCCGATACTGGTGGCGACGACATGGGACAATCCCGGTACCTGGTTTTCGATCTGGGTTACCACGCGTTCAAAGACCGCGTCCAGGGTAACCAGCACCCGGCAGCCGGAATCGTTGATCTGATGGGACAGCTCCTTGGGTCGTAACAGGGGGGATACGCCAGAGGCCGTGCAGCCGGCCCGCAGGGCGCCGCAAAGCGCGATCAGAAACTGGGGGATGTTGGGAAGACTCAGTCCCACGACATCCCCCGCTTTAACGCCGTTATTTGTTAAAAAAGCCGCGAACCGGCAGGACATCTCATCAAGCTGCCGGTAGGAGAGGGTGGCGCCCATAAAATGCATGGCCGCCCGGTCCGGGACAGCCGTCAGGCCTTCTAAAAGGGCGTCGGTATAAGTTTTCTCCGGGATTTCGATATCCGCCGGAATTCCCGGATCATAAGCCTTTAACCATGGCCTGTCGTCATATGGCGTCGCCATTGCTCCCCCTCTCCCTCTTATTTTGAGGCACATCCGGTAAATGGATTTTTACGGGTCAAATGTCTTGAATGTTGTTTTTGGATACGGGTAACTTTTTCAACCCCTTGCCCGCTTTGATAAGTTCCTTAAGATTTGTAGCTGATTTGCTCGGTTTTTCCATCAATACGGTCTCCTTGATCAAAATTTGTTGGTATCGTTGATTATGCCGGCGTCTGACACCCGCAATTCAATTTTTTGTATTCCGCGGGCGCGCCTTCCGGCCGGGAGCGCACTTCAGGGCCGATAGGATAGTGACCCAACCGCGGCGGCTGCTACGTGAATTTAAAGAAAAGATGGTCTTATGTCAACTCTATTCAGGAACTCTATTCAGGAACTCGGCCTGTCATCCGGATGATCCGACGGTAATGAGGACCGTTTGCTAAACCACGGTAAAAAGAATAGTTTTTTCAACATCAGGAGTGATGAGAGCTGATAGGGCCAGGTTCAGCGAACCGCCGCCAAAACTCATATATCCGGTTCCGATATGGAAGGTATCATCAATAATACGGATTCCTTTGACAAGGACATGTTTGATATGCATACTGATGCATATAAATCAGATGCGGGGAATATGGCAATGAGAACGACAATAAATATTGAAGACGTATTGGTTGAAAAGGCGTCGGAGTTGACGGGCATCAAGGAAAAGACGGCGCTGGTGAAACTCGGTCTTGAAGCATTGATCGCCAGAGAAAGCGCCAGAAGGCTGGCCAGGCTCGGTGGAACCGAGAAACAACTGAAACCTGTTCCACGGAGAAGGCCAGTGGAGAGCTGAAGATGGTGCTTGTGGACACTTCCGTGTGGATCCGTCATTTTCGTGAGGGGGTTCCGGCGCTCGGCCGGTTGCTCAATGAAGGAGAAGTGATGTGCCATCCGTTCATTGTTGGCGAACTTGCCTGCGGCAATCTCAAAAACAGAGATGAGATTCTCTCCTTCTTGCGCCTTCTTCCGGAGGCGGTCCCGGCGGAATATGATGAAGTCCTTAACTTTATTGAGGAAAAGCGTCTGATGGGACGAGGGCTTGGTTATATTGATATGCACCTCTCCGCCGCCGCATTGCTGACGGGGGTAGCAATGTGGACCTATGACAAGAGACTCGGCCAGATTAATGAGGGTCTGGGTATAAAATACGAACTGTAATCGGCAAAAAGGACCATATTAAATGAATGTTTCGATTATCGGCACCGGATATGTCGGTCTGGTGGCAGCCGCCTGTTTCGCGGAAATGGGCAACCATGTTTTATGCGTGGATATTAATCCAGCGGTTATCGACACGCTGCGGCAGGGAAGGATTCATATATACGAACCCGGCCTCGACGTTCTGGTGCAGCGCAACCTGGAGCAAAAGCGCCTTCATTTCACCTCGGATATCCGGGAAGGCGTCGAGAAATCCCTGTTTCTTTTTAATTGTGTGGGAACGCCGCCACGGCCGGACGGGTCTTGCGATTTGTCATATGTCCATGACGTGGCGACACAGATCGGCAAAGCCATTTCCGAATACAGGATCATCGTCAACAAGTCGACGGTGCCGGTGGGGACCGCGGACGCGGTTTCCGGCATGATCCGTAATGAAATCGAAAAGCGTGGGATCGACGTGAATTTTGACGTGGTATCCAACCCTGAGTTTTTAAAAGAAGGGGATGCGGTAGGCGATTTCATGAAGCCGGACAGGATCATCATCGGTACCGACAATCCCGAGGTCGCCGAACTGCTGGGTACATTGTATTCCCCCTTTGCGCGGAGCCGGGATAAGCTGGTCATCATGGGGGTCCGGAGCGCGGAAATGACTAAATACGCGGCCAATTGTATGCTGGCCACCAAGATTTCCTTCATCAACGAGATGGCCAATATCTGCGAGCGGGTGGGGGCTGATATCCGGGACGTGCGCATGGGAATCGGCTCGGATCAACGCATCGGCTATCATTTCATCTATCCGGGCGTGGGATACGGCGGCTCCTGTTTCCCCAAGGATGTCAACGCCCTGATCCAGACGGCCCGTGATATCGGATACTCCGCCGAACTTCTGAATTCCGTCGAACAAGTCAACAATCGGCAGAAAAAGATTGTTTCTGAAAAGATAAAAGCTTATTTTGAACCCATCGGCGGCGTCAAGGATCGTGTTCTGGCCTTGTGGGGCCTTGCTTTCAAGGCAAATACCGACGACATCCGCGATTCCGCGGCTCTGGTGATCATTGACGAGTTGACGCGTCTCGGCATGCGGGTGAGGGCTTATGATCCCGCGGCCGGTCCTAATGCCGCACGGGCATTAAACGGCAATCCACTAGCCCAAATCAGCGACAATCAGTACGAAATCCTTAAAGGCGCCGATGCCATGGCCGTGGTCACGGACTGGAATCAGTTCCGGAACCCTGATTTTAAAGCTATACGGTCAGCCCTTACGTTGCCCGTTATTTTCGACGGCCGCAATCTCTATTCAAAAAAACTTTTGTCCGAAATGGGTTTCACCAGTTTCAGCATCGGCAGGCCCCGGACCTGAAAAACATCCGTGGACCTGAGGACTGCCGACCGTTCCGCGACGTTTGTCCCTGCGCCGATGTGATGAAAAACATAACGTAATTGCCGATACATCCATGAACCTGCTGCTGGTCCTGATATCCGCTGCTTTTTATGTCCTGTCATTTCCTTTGTGGGGTGCGGGTTTTCTTGCGTTCTTTGCGCTTGTTCCTCTGTTTATGGCTGTTGAAAGAGCCCGTTCAACAGCCCGCGGCATGGCCTGCGGAATTGCATGGGGCGCATTTATGTCAACCGGCCTGGGATACTGGCTATTCCCCACGCTCACCGATCACTTCAATGTCTGGCCTCCCAAGGCGGTACTGTTTTTCCTGCTCTGCGTCGTGCTGCCTTCCTGCCTGATTTATGGGGGAGTATTCCTTGTTTACCGTTTTGTTCATCATGCGCATCTGGCATGGTACGCACTTGTTCTGCCCGCTATCTGGACCCTGGCTGAATATCTCAAGGAGATGGTGCCCTTCCTTCTGCCTTGGGGCGCCGTCGGTTATGCGGTCCTTCCGTTCCAGCGGTTTGTCCAGATCGCCGATGTGGCGGGTGTTCACGGTTTAACCTTTCTGGTTGTGATGATCAATGCCATGCTCTGTTTTATGTGGCGCCGCACCCGGCAGAAGAAGCATTATTACGGCAGATCGCTTATTAATTCCAAGCCGATCTTTCGGAAAAAAAAGCCGATGACGTCCGCCGGCCCCCTGTTGATGCTTGCTCTGGCAATCTGTATTCCCGTGATTTACGGGACGCTCCGCATATACGGGATCGAAAAGGAAATCAACCGAAAAAAGGCTGATTTATCAGCGATTCAGGCCGTTCTGGTCCAGGGTAATTTCAGCCTTCATGAGCGCTGGAGCGGCATGGGTTTTTATCAACGGCTTCAGACCTACCTGGATATGAGCATCTCCGGGACGGAAGCAGGCCGAAGCCCGACCCAAGCAGAAGACGACAAGACAGAAGCATCGGGCAAGGAGGAAGAAAGGGCGGATGGAAATGGAAATCGGGCTCAGGCGCCCATGGGGGAAACAGCCGGGCATCGGGTTATTGTCTGGCCGGAGACCACCTTAAACGCGCCCGGGCTTCTATCCGACGACCTGTTTCGACAGATTATGGACATGATCGGAGACGATGCCCTCCTGATCGCGGGGGGGCTGAAACAGGATGACGCATCCGGCCGGGTGATGAATTCCGCCTACCTGGTTTCCGACAATGGCATGCTGACGCGGTATGACAAGAATATTCTGCTGCCGTATGGCGAAACCACGATGATGGTTGACTGGCTGGGACAATATTACACTGCTCCCAGTGAATTTGCGCCGGGTCAAACGCCGTCGTGCATAGATACGCCCTACGGCCGGGTGGGTGTCTCCATCTGTTTTGAAATCCTGTATCCCCGCTATATCGCCCGATCGGTGGCCTCGGGGGCCGATTTTATAGTCAACATTTCAAACGACGGATGGTTCGGGGATTCGGCCATGCCGCATATGCACCTGAATGCGGCACGAATGCGGGCCATTGAGAATCGGCGTTTTCTGCTTCGCGCGGCAAATAACGGTATTTCAGCCATCATCTCCCCGGACGGCCGCATTGTCACCCGCACGGACTTGTTCCAGCGGCAGCGCATTGACGGCGATTTTGTTTATCTGGATATTGCCGCACCTTATACCCGGTTCGGAGACTGGCTGATCATTTTTTCCGCGGCAATACTGGCCATCAGCCTGCTGGCGATTTTTTTACGAAAAGATTGAGACAGCAGTGTAAAACATATTTATCAAAGCCGCCTGTACTGCCGATTATCTGGGTTGGAGTCCTTTTCCCTCATATTCTTTCATCATTTTTTCGCGTTCGATCCGCATGGTTTCGCTTCTTCGGAACGCCTCGGCTTCTTCACCGAACATTTCGTCCTGGAGTCTCTGGACACGGGCCGTTCTCTGTTCCTCGGTCATGGCCGTGTTTTCCAGAAGGGCTTTTTCCTGTTCACGGTAGAGCTCTTCCTGACGGGTTTCCCGGGCGATCTGAACATCCACCTCATCAAGGCGCTGGACCACTTCGGGGGTAAAGAATTCTGTCCGGAACTCCCTGATTTTTTTCCGGCGGCCCTCTTCAGATGATATCTCGGAAAGATCTTTGTCGAATATTTTCAATTTTTCCTGGTAACGTATATATTCATTCGGATACGTTTCAACGGCATCAGCTTCAGGTCCCCACATGTCGGCGTTGAGCTTTATAAGAAGCGCTTGCTTTTCAGGCCCATACATATCTTTGTCTCCGACGATTGCTGCTCGACGGAACGCATATTCCTGGGCTTTTACATCTGCGCCGAATAGCTGGTCGGCAAGTTCCTCGCCCATGTGCTGCCTCCTGAATTCCTGGATCCGTTTTAATACGGCAACGGCATCCTCGGGTGTCCTGACAAGACCGAAGCTTCTGAATTCATCGGCCAGGGCCATTTCACATTCAATATATTTCTGATAGGTTTCAAAAAGCTGTTGCGCTTCGGATTCCGAGAATTGGGAAAAAAGATATTGCCGGACCTGATCCAGGTGCTCGCCGAGATTGGCGCTGTCCTTGAAACTGGTTTCCAGATGTTTAAAAAATTTTATGGTCG
>Ga0351945_1080_pt1 | contig 14657 bp, 11 predicted proteins | sample BONcelT113001F14_FD_205814 | JGI IMG/M metagenome (GOLD analysis project Ga0351945, IMG submission 205814) | Enriched cells from coal bed in the Powder River Basin, Montana, United States - BONCAT cells T11 rep3 HSBNCT.T11.300.1.F14 ... | reverse complement strand
GCCTCGCGGGTTCTGTCGGCAGTGGGCCTCACCGGCGTATTTTTAATGGGGGCGAGCCTTTTGCCCCGGTGTTTTCCGGCTATTATACGCATGGTTTTTGCCAGGGTTCTACAGACCGGCCTTTTGCCGGAGGGTTTTTACATCAAGGCCCAGAGCCTTTGCGGTTTTCCGCTCATCAAGGTTGTGGCGGACAAGGTGCGAGTTTATGTAGGCCTTTTCAAATTTCCTCACAGCCTCGTCAAAGCTCTTTTCCTCAAAATATGAAGCTGCATAGAGTGCATCTGCAACAACCCTGTCTCTGTAGGATGCAGGAATGTGCTCTGCAAGAATCACATCATCGGGAATTGTTATGACAAGCCGCTCGGCAAGATTTTTAAGCTCCCTCACATTGCCGGGCCAGGGGTAGCGCATGAGCACCTCAAGGGCCTGGGGGGAAAGCTTTTTCTTGGGGTGGGTGTTTTCCTGGGCCAGGCGGGCAAAGAACTGGTCCATGAGAAGCCCGATGTCCGGGGTGCGCTCACGCAGCGGCGGCACACGGATGGGTATGACATTGAGCCTGTAGTAAAGCTCTTCGCGAAAAAGCCCGCTTTCGATAAGATCTTCAAGATTCCGGTTTGTGGCTGCAATCACCCTCACATCAATTGTTATATCGCGCCCGCCGCCCAGCCGGGTGAAGACCTTGCTTTCCAGCACCTGGAGGAGCTTGCCCTGGATTTTGATGTCCATGTCGCCGATGTCGTCAAAAAACAGGGTGCCCTTGTTTGCAAGCTCGATCTTGCCCTGCTTGCGCTGGGCCGCGCCTTTGAAGGCGCCTTTTTCATGGCCGAAAAGGTCGTCCTCAAGCCAGCGGCTGTCCGCTGCCGCGCAGTTCACGGTAACCATGGCCTGCTCCGAGCGGTCGGAGAGCTGGTGTATGGTTCTGGCCACAAGCTCCTTGCCCGTGCCGTTTTCGCCCGTTATGAGCACCCATGCCTGCGTGGGCGCGGCAATCTCTATCTGCCGCAGCATTTCCATGACCAGAGGGCTTGTGCCTGTTATGGAGTATTTTTCCAGGGTCTTTTTCCGCAGATAGCGGTTTTCCTCCTCAAGGCGGCGGAAGTTTAAGGCATTGTTGATTGTGACCACCACCTTTTCAAAGGAAAGGGGCTTCTCGATAAAGTCGTAAGCGCCCAGCTTTATTGCCTGGACAGCGGTTTCCACGCTTCCATGCCCTGTGATTAGGACCACCGGCAGGTTGGGGTTGTCCCTGCGGATCTCCTTCAAGGTGTCTATTCCGTCCAGGCCAGGCATCCAGATGTCCAGAAGAACAAGATCCGGAGATGTCCGGCCTATCATCTGAAGGGCCTCGTAACCGTTCTGTGCGGTTATCACCTCAAAGCCTTCATCCTGAAGGATTCCTCCCAGCGTGCGAAGGATTGGCGCTTCATCATCAACAATCAGAATGCTTGGAAACATGCTTTTTCAACCCCTTGTCAGCCCCATTAGGGCGCTGTCTGCCCGGAAACTCAAATAATTATGCGACCTATACCGGAAATTCAATTACAAAACGAGCCCCTTTTGGAATATTGTCCTCCACCCTTATGGTGCCGTTATGCTCCGTCACAATGGTGCTCACAATGGAAAGACCAAGCCCCATACCTGCCTTTTTGGTGGAAAAATACGGCTCAAACAGCTTGCCTTTGGCTTCCGGGCTTATGCCTCTGCCTGTGTCTATAACCTCCAAAACCACCTTGTTTTGCCGCTTGTCGTGGCTCACCCTCACAGAGACGCTTCCCTTGCCGCTCACAGAGGCAATGGCGTTGTCAAGAAGGTTTATGAGCGCCCGTTTCATCTGCTGGGGGTCCAGAAGGAGTCTTGGAATGGATGCACTGTCCGGGGCATCCACATCTATTGATATGTCAGGATATCCCTCCCTGTACGGGCCTGTCACCTCGGTTATAAGGGCCGGAAGGCTCAAAGAGACAGGCCTGGGCGCGGGAAACCTGGCATAGGCTGAAAACTCGTTGACAAGATTCTGAATGAGATCCACCTGATCAATTATGGTTCTTGTGCATTCCTCAAACACGGCGTCATTGACCTGGCCGGAATATTTGCGAGCAAGGCGTTGTGCAGAGAGCCTTATGGGAGTAAGCGGGTTTTTCACCTCGTGGGCTATGCGCCGGGCCACTTCCCGCCATGCAGCCATGCGCTGGGCCCGCTCCTGCTCGGTGAGGTCATCAAATGCAACAACCATGCCCATGTGTCGGCCTTTTTCATCCTTTAGGGCTGTCACATGAACCATGAAGCTTCTGGGCCTGCCTCCCACCACATGCTTGGCTGGAAGCCTCACAAAATCCGCCTGTCCGTGGATGAGCCCTCCCACCACCTCCTCCACAAGGCCCTTATGCCTGCCCTTGAGCATGTGCTTGTAGCTTTTGCCTGCCAGATCGTCAGCATCCAGACCCAGCATTGCCTGGGCGGATTTGTTGATGGTGGTGACATTGCCCGCTGAATCCAGCGAAACAACCCCTGTTGAAACGCTGTTGAGTACCACTTCCATGTATTGGCGGCGTTTTTCGATTTCCACATTCTGTTGGGCAAGCTGATTGGCGCTCTCCTGGAGCTGCTCACGGCTTGTGAGAAGATCGCGGGTCATCCGGTTGAATGATTCCACAAGGCTGCCCATTTCATCGTCCGCGGGCTTTTCCAGGGCAAAGGAAAGGTCACCTCCTGCAACCCGGCGCGTGCCCTGGGCAAGCTGGGCAATGGGGTCGGTGAGTGACTTTGCAAGGCGCATGCCGAACCATACGGAAAAAATGGCGATGAAAAGTGCGACAATTGAAAGGGTGAAGTAGTTGGAAATTTTTATCGGCTCTTTCAACATCATGAGCTGGTGATATTCCTCAATGCCTCTGACAATGGCGGCCATTTTTTCGGCAAGGTCCGGCGACAAAAGGGAGGAGACCGTCACAAAGGCGTCTGCCTCCTTCCTCGGCACGCCAAAGGGAACGCTGCCAATTGTGCGCACCAATTCCCCTGCAGGGGTGCTCACAATAAAGGTTCGTACGCCTGTTTCATCCACAGGCTCGGCCAGAAGCTCGTCAGGGGCAAGCTCGGGTATGTCATCCTGCACAAGGGCGGCATCCTGGGCGGAAAAATATCTTGACAGCCTGGGCGAGTAAACCTCCACAGCGTCCAGACTGAATGCCCTCTGGGTCACCCGCAGATAATGCTTGAGATCGCTGTCCTTTTCGGGCCTCATGTAATGGTGGGCGTCTATCTGGTAGGCGATCCGCTCGATGAAAAAGCGATGGTTCTTCTCCAGGTGCTCGTAATGGTGGCGGCCCACGGCCAGGGAGTTTTCCAGCGACTGGGCCACAGGAACATTGAACCAGTATTCAATGGTGGTGGTTATAAATTGAAGCGAAAAGAAAAAAAGCACTGCGGTGGGCAGCATGGAAAGGGTCATGAATGCGATGACCAGCTTGACCCGCAGCTGCGAGCCAAGCACGCCGGTGCGTCTCTCGTAAAGCAGCTTGGCAAGGTTTCGCAGCACGAGGTACAGCAAAAAAATGGCCAGCAGCAGGTTGATGTTTATTACAATGAACATCAGCACTGTGTTGGAAAGGGGGATGTCTGTGCCGAAATTTATGATGCTGGTTTCCGCATAGGTGAGGGCTGCGATGAGCCCCAGGGCCAGAGCCATGAGCAGAAGCTCGCGCCTGCGTTTGGTGCGCTCGGCCTCGGAAAGGGGCCTTTCCTTCTCTTTTTTGGCTTTTTGGCTCATTTTACCTGTATGTTTGAACTGAAATCGTTTCAGCAGTCCGGGTTGAGGCAGCCCCGGCTCATCCATTTTTCTTATAACCTGCAAGGGGTTTCGTCAATGTGCTCTTGTGGGCAAAAATCTGATATGCTACGATTATCCTAACATGTTCCCATCCAAAAAAGGAGGAGTGTTTTCATGGAGCCGTCAACCGGGTACGCAACAAGTTTTGATGGTACGAAAATCTACTACGAGGTTTACGGGCAGGGGCCTGTCATCTGCTGCTGCAACGGCATCGGCGTGTCAACATTTTTCTGGAAGTATCTGGTGGAGTTCTTCAGCTCCAGCCACCGGGTTGTGTTGTGGGATTACCGCTCCCACGGCAGGTCCGGGCCTGCGCCGGACCACAACCGCCTGACCATGAAGACCAATGCAATGGATCTGTGCGCCGTTCTGGATGCAGTCGGCGCGGACAAGGCGGTTCTTACGGGTCACAGCATGGGGGTGCAGACCATCTTCGAGTTCTACCGGATCCACAAGGAGCGCACGGCAGCCCTTATCCCGGTTCTTGGCGCCTATGGACACCCCATGAACAGTTTTCTCAACACAGACATTGTGGCCAAGCTTTTTCCCTATGGCTACAGGTTTTCAACCTTTTTCCCGGGCGTCACACAAAAAATCGCCCAGTCAGTGCTGCATTTTGCCTTGCAGGATGAAGTGGCCAACACGGGGGCGCGTCTGGTTCGATTCATCCACTGGCAGTTTTTTCAAAAAGAGGATCTCATGCCCTACATTGCCCATCTGCGCACGCTGGATGTGAACATGTTCCTCTCAATGGCAAGGAGAATGCAGGAGCACACGGTAAAGGACATGCTGCCCCTGATTGAAGTCCCTGTGCTGGTGGTTTCGGCCCAGCATGACCTTTTCACCCCCTGGCGCATTTCCAAAACCATGCAGGAGCTTATTCCCGGCGCAGAACTTCTCACCATTCCCTATGGCAGCCATGCGGCTCTGGTGGAGCAGCCGGAGCTGATGAACTTGAGAATCGAAAAATTCCTCCGGGAGCGCCTTGATAAGGGCTCCTGGGCAAAGTCCGTCAAAAAACAGCTGTCAGGCAAAAGGGCAGCCAAAAAGAAGATTGCTGCGCCGGTCGTTCTCCAAAAAGCTGCTGCTGCCTGATATACAGGTTTGGTCAGGGAGTCATTTATGAAAAGAGGAATTTTTCCGGCGGTTGCCGTACTTCTTATGCTTGTTCTTTTGGCCGCAGGCTGCGGTCCGGCAAAGTACCGCCATATCCACACCGGAAAAGTGGCTGGCACGGATGACCCTGAATTTGCCGCGGTTTACGCAAAATGTGAGGCCCAGGCCCAGACAAACTGCCCGGATTGCCGCATGGCCGCATCCCGGCCCCCCGGCAGGGGAGGCTCATCGGGTGTGCTCCCTGACGGCCAACTGGCAGGGCCTGACTATCAGCTTCTGTGCCAGGAGTGTTTGAACCGCGAAATTGCCCAATGTCTGAAGGCCGCCGGATGGGTCCCTTCACGCTGACGCTTTTTGGAGGATAAGGTTTTGGAGGCGGAAAACACGGGCTGGAAGAAAACTTACTGGGGGGCGCGGGCGGCCTTCTACCTTGTGCGGGACATGAATTGAGGCCAGGCCTCCCTGCGCGTGACGCAGGACCTGACCCGCCACCTTGATGACACGCTTTTACAGGCAGCCACGGGCCTTGAAGGCGGACTGGCTGCAAACGGCTCCACATGCGGGGTTCTGACGGGCGGCTCCCTGGGGCTTGCCCAGGCTCTTGCAGGGCAGGTGGAAGATGCCGGAAAGGCAGGGGAGGCTGCCGGACTTGCGGCTGTGGGCGATTTCGTGCGCCACATCCGCCAAACTTATGGGTTTGATCTTTGCCGCCAGCGCACGGGTGTGGATTTCTACACTCCATCCGGCCAGGTCCGCTACTTTGTCGGCCCGGACAAAATCGCCCTTTGCATGAACCACATAAGCGGGGCAATAAAGTATCTGGATGACGCATCCAGAAAGGGGCTTTCCAGCAGGGATATTGAAAAGGCTCCGGTTGTGGGGCTTGGGCTTTGCGCCCGGCGGGTCTTGAGTGAGGTGCGCCGGAGAACCGGCACAGGCAGTGCCCGGCTTGAAAGGCTCTCCTATGTGTATGACGGAGGCCTAGGGCTTACCGGCGGGGTCTGCGGGGCTGCCGTGGGGGCCATTCTTGCCGTTAACCTTGCAATCGGGCTCAACATCCGCAATGTTCCTTATTTATTTATCTTCAAGCCTTTTCTGGCAGGACATTTCAACATTCTTAAAAAGAATCCCCCCAAAAGGCTGGAACCATTTTACGCAGGCAAGACAATCACCCATGCCCTTAAAAAACAGGCCGGTTCTTTGGAATGCCGGGCAATAACCGGGCAGGAATTTGAAGACCCGAAGCAGTTTGCGGATTTCATGGCGGGCGGCCCCTGTGATGGGTACATTTCTTTGTGTGTTGAAAACGCCTGCCGGATGTTGGAGCAGACGCAAAAGCAGGCCTGATTTTCAGGCAGGACGAATTTTCGGCGGACAGGCAGCAAAGGTTCCGGCAGTTGAGGCGGATTTTTTTTGGCCCGGAGCCGCTCTTTTGATATGGGGCTGCAAAGCCTTTCAAGGGAATTTATCATGAAAGCCTTTTTCAGCATTCTGTGCATTCTGCTTGTGGGCCTGCCCTGCCTGTCTTTGGCCGGAACCCCAAATGTGGACACATTGGGCGATGAAAAAACGGCCACCGTGTTCTGGAAGGTGGCCACGCTTGCGCCCAAGGGGATAGGCTATTCCCAGCGGTTTGCAGATGTGCTCATGCCTGCAATCGAGAAGGAGACAAAGGGGGATCTGGCTTTCAAGGTGTATTGGGGCGGCTCAATGGGCGATGATGTGCAGATTCTCCAGAAAATGCGCCTGGGCCAGTTGGACGGGGCTGGGCTTTCGGGCCAGGGCACCTTCATGATGTCCCCGGAAATCCCCATCCTGGGTCTGCCTTTTCTATTTAAGGACTACCATGAGGTGGATCACATAAAGGAAATGATGATAGAGGATTTTGATGCCCTTGCCCTGCGCCAGGGATTCAAGCTTCTATTGTGGCTGGATCAGGATTTTGACCAGATTTATTCCCGCAGCCAGCCCATGGACAGGATGGAAAACTTCCGCCGCGTCCGCTTTGTAACATGGTTTGGCCCCCTTGAGGGCAGGATGCTCGAGCGCATGGGAGCTTCCCCCATACCCATAAATGTCGGGGAAATCCCTTCCGCCATGCGCTCCGGCATGGCGGACGCCATGATAGCCCCGGCCATCTGGATTGTGGGCACCCAGCTCTACACCCGCATCCGTTTCGTCAATCCCATGCGCATCCGCTATGTGCCTGCCTTTGTTGTGGTCACGGCAAAGGCCTTTGATGCTGTGCCGGAGCATCACCGGCAGACGCTGTCGGAAAAAAGGTTGGGTCTGGCGTACGATTTTTGCAGACTTTCGCGGGAAGATTCGGAAAAGAGCCTTGTTGCGATGATTGCCTATGGTGTAAAGGAGGTAAGTCCCTGCGAGGATGAGCTTGCCAGGATGCAGGCGGCTGTTCGCCCGGTATGGAATGATCTGGTGGACGAGCTTTATCCGCGCTCCCTGCTGGAAAGGCTGTTGGCTCATCTTGACGATTTTCGGGCCCGGGGAAACCAGGCTGCCGGGGAGTGCTCCCAGGCGTTTTTGGAGTGATATCCGGACATGCCAGCCAAGAACCTTTCGGATTCCGCCCTGTTTCCCGGACCAAAACCCGCCGGAGAAGTGCCGGATCTTTTGCGCTCCAGGGTTGACCAGCGCATTGACGCCATAAGCCAGGCCTTTGGCCAAGCCGGTTTTGCCGCCCATAAGGATAGCCGCATCTCCCCCTTTTTGCCCCTTGTTGTTGGTGTGAGCGATTTTGTCTTTTCAGCCCTCTGTCGTGATCCGGGCCTTTTGGAAGAGCTTGTTGAAACTGGTGAGCTTTTCCTGCCATCCTTTTCCGAAGATATTTCCGGGCGTCTTGGGCTTGCCCTTGCAAACATTGAGGAGGAAGAGGCCTTCAAGGAGGCCTTGAGGCGCTTCCGTCAGCGGGAGATGGTTCGCATAGCCTGGCAGGATCTGGCAGGCATTGCAGGGCTTTTGCAGACAATGGGCGAGCTTTGCGCCCTGGCGGACGCCGTTCTGGAACGCACTGTTACCTTTGCCCATGAGCAGGAGGCCCTACGCTTCGGCCAGCCTGTGGATGAAAGCGGTGCGTCCCGGCAGATGGTTGTTATGGCAATGGGAAAGCTTGGCGGCAATGAACTGAACTTTTCATCGGATGTGGATCTTGTCTTTGCCTTTGAAAAGGAAGGGCAGACCATCGGCCCAAAACAAATCCAATCCTCCGATTTTTTTGCCCGCGTTGCCCGCCGCGCCACAAGAATTCTTACGGACAACACGCCCCTTGGATTTGTCTATCGGGTGGATCTGCGCCTGCGCCCCTTTGGCGGCTCCGGCCCTATGGCGATGAGCTTTGACGCAATGGAGGACTACTACCAGACCCAGGGCCGGGAATGGGAGCGCTATGCATGGATAAAGGCAAGGCCTGTTGCCGGAGACATTGCGGCTGGCGAGAGGCTCCTTGCCATTCTGCGACCCTTTGTCTTCCGCCGTTATCTTGATTACGGGGCTTTTGAATCCCTGCGGGAAATGAAGCGCATGATAACCGAGCAGGTGCGGCGGAAGGGCCTTTCCCACGACATAAAAATAGGGCCCGGCGGCATCCGCGAGGTGGAGTTTGTTGTCCAGGCCCTTCAGCTCATCCGGGGCGGGGTGGTTCCCCAGCTTTCGGGCAGGTCCCTGCTTGGCTCCTTGCAGGCTATTTCCGACCTTTCCCTCCTGCCCGGCCATGTGTGCAGGGATCTGGCACAGGCCTATGTTTTCCTGCGCCGCAGCGAAAACCGGCTTCAGGAGTTTGCCGACCGCCAGACCCACAAGCTGCCGGATGGCGATTTTGGCCGGGAGAGTCTTGCATGGACAATGGGCTTTGGAAGCTGGCCTCTTTACATAGAAGCCCTGGATGATCACCGGGGCGCTGTTCATGGGCATTTTCAGGAGCTTCTGGCTCCCGGCGGGGCAGGGGAGGGGCCTGATGCAAGGCTGCTGGCGGCATGGCAGGGGCAGGAGGAAGGAGACAGACGCCTTGCCGCGCTTATTGAGAGCGGTTTCAAGGATTCCCGGAAGATACAAGACATTCTGGACAGACTGCGCCGGTCATCGGCAATGGATAATCTGGGTGCCAGGGGAAGGGAGCTTCTGGACCGTCTGGTGCCTCTCATGCTGGGCCATGCTGTTCATGCGGGCGATTCCGCCCTGGTAATGGAAAAATTCGCCGGTCTGATTGAGGCCTTGGGCCGCAGGGTGAGCTACCTTTCGCTTTTGGCCGAAAACCCCCAGGCCCTTGAGCAGCTTGCAATCCTCTACGAGGCAGGCCCCTTTGTGGCTCAACTCATCGAGCGCCACCCGGTTCTGCTGGATGAGCTTACAGACCCGCGCACCCTCTACACACCCCCTCAACGGGTGGAACTTTTGCAGCTCATGGCCCTTCGCCTTGACCCGGTTGCGCCGGATGACCTTGAGGAAATAATGGATCAGCTCCGGGTTTTCCAGCGGGTGAACACATTCCGGGTTGCGGCGGCGGATGTCACCGGCTCCTGCTACATAATGCGGGTTTCGGATCACCTTACAAACATTGCCGAGGTGGTGCTTGAAAAGGTTGTGGATGTGGCCTGGCGGGATGTAACGGCCCGGCACGGAAAGCCCCCCTGCATCATCAGGGAGCCGGAATGCGGCACAGGCTTTTGCGTAATAGGCCTGGGCAAGCTTGGGGGGATTGAGCTTGCCTACAACTCGGATCTTGACCTAGTGTTCCTGCACAGCGCCGGCCCGGATTCATCCACAGACGGGCCAAAGCCCCTTGACTCATCCACCTTTTTTGCACGCCTGGGCCAGCGCATAATCCATATTTTGAGCACCCCCACAGCAGCGGGGATTCTTTACGCCACTGACATGCGCCTTCGCCCCAGCGGCCAGGCCGGGGTGCTGGTGAGCCATATCCAGGGTTTTGCCGGCTACCAGCTTAACGAGGCATGGACCTGGGAGCATCAGGCCCTTGTGCGTGCCAGGCCTGTTGCGGGCGACCCGGCTGTGGGAAGAAAATTTGAGGAAATCCGCAGCCAGGTGCTCACCCTTGTGAGGGAGCCAGAAGCCCTTCGTAACGATGTGCTTGCCATGCGCAAAAGAATGCAAAAGGAGCTTCTGGAGGAAAAACCCGGCGAATTTGACCTCAAGCAGGGCGCGGGCGGCATGGTGGACATAGAGTTTCTGGTACAATACCTTGTTCTGCTCAAAGCCAGGGAGCATCATGAGCTTCTGCGCTGGACGGACAATGTGCGGCTTCTTGAAACCATTGCCAGCCTGCGACTTCTTCCGGAAAGGGACGCCCTTGCGTTAAATGACGCATACCTTGCCCTGCGCACCGAAGCCCACCGCCTCAACCTTGCCGGACAAAAGGCAATCGTTGGCGACAGGCGCCTGGACAATTTCAGAATACGGGTGCGCGAAATCTGGAACCATGTTCTGGAATCATGAATCCGCCAAAAATTGAACCAGGGAAAATAGATGAAAGAAATGACCTTAACGGAAATTGCCGGCATCCTCATAGGACATGCTCAAAACATGGAGGCGGCCACGGGCTGCACAGCGGTGCTTTGTCCGGAAGGCGCGGTTGCAGGGGTGGTTGTTCGGGGAGGGGCTCCCGGCACCCGCGAGACAGACCTTTTGAAGCCGGAAAACCTTGTGGAAAAAATTCATGCTGTGGTTCTTGCAGGCGGAAGTGCATTCGGCCTTGACGCAGCCTGCGGCGTTGCAGACTGGCTGGAAAAAAAAGGAATCGGCTTTGATGTTGGCGTGACAAGGGTTCCCATTGTCTGCTCCGCCGTGCTTTTTGACCTGTGGATAGGCGATTTTTCAGTCCGTCCAGATGCGGTAATGGGCGCTGTTGCCTGCGAAAACGCAGGCAACAGCAATCTTCCCCTTGAGGGATGTGTGGGGGCCGGGGCAGGGGCCACGGTGGGCAAGCTTCTGGGTCTGGACCGGGCAATGAAGTCTGGTACAGGGGCATTTTGCGTGGAGGCAAAGGGCCTTCAGGTGGGGGCGCTGGTGGCTGTGAACTGCCTGGGGGATGTGCTGAACCCTGATACTGGAAAAAAGGTTGCAGGCCTTTTGACCCCTGATAAAAAGGCCCTTGCGGATACCCAGCAGCAGATGCTTGATCTTTATCTTGACGGCAGCAACCTTTTTTCCGGCAACACCACCCTTGGGGTCATCATCACCAACGCAATTCTCACCAAGGCCCAGGCCCAGAAGGTTTCATCAATGGCCCACAACGGTTTTGCGCGGGCCATGCGCCCGGCCCACACCATGTATGATGGCGACACCATCTTCACCCTTGCAACAGGCAGGATAAAGGCAGATGTGAGCGTTGTGGGAATGCTGGCCGCAGATGTGATGGCAAAAGCCGTCCTCCGGGCCGCAACCCAGGCCTCATCCTGGAAAGATGTTCCCGCCTGCTCCGGGCTTTTTGGCCGGTTGTAGAAGGTGGCCGGAAAATTCAGCCCCTCCTGTGTTGAGGGCCTCTGGCTTTTGAGGCTTTGCGCAACCAGCAAGAGAGCCTGACATAAGGGTTAGAAAAGCGGGTAAATGAAGGGGGCCACTGTGGAGCTGCCTGCAAAGATCATGAGAAAGCTCACAAGAAGAAGCACAATAAGAATCGGCAGCAGCCAGTAGCGTTTGCGGTGCCTGGCAAACTCCCAGAACTCGGCGGGCAGAGAGAGGTTTTCCTCTTTTTCGGGCCTGTTGTCAGATGCAGGCGGTTTGTTTTCCAGTTGAGCCATCATTTTTTCTCCTGGTTAACCGGACACATTTTTTATGCCGGGAAAAACTGTTTTTTCAACAAAGTTTTTTCCTGCATAACTTTTTCAAACATTTAAGCCCCCCTAGTAGCGCCGGGTAAAGCGGCTTTTTTCCTGGGCCGGGTTTTGGCGCGGCTTCCAGTAGCTTTGGGCTGCCGGGTCAGGGCCGGATGGCAAGAGCGGTTTTTTGGATCGAAGCAGGCGTCTTGCCAGCGCAAGGGGCGTTATAAGAAAAATGTAGAGAAGGGCCAGAATCACCGCGTTTACAATGCGGCCGATAAAAAGGGCGGCTGCCAGCCAGAGACGGTAAAGGGGCGTCATGGGGCCGGGCAGGGCGGAAAAGAGCACCATGATTATAAAAAGCGCCCCAAAAAAGGCCTGGCCCCAAACGCTTTGCCGCCAAAGGGCAAGGCCTGCCGCCGAGCCGAAAATCACAAGCCCTGCAAGGCCAAAAACCATAACCTGCCTTTTTGCGGCGTCTTTAGCGGTATTATCCATCAGGCCTCGTTATTTACGCAACGCATTGGGGATTTTTACCCAAAGCCTTGCAGCTTTGCAAAGCAACCCCTTGATGGTTTGTCCTTCTGCCCATTGTCTCAATCATTTTCCATAAAGGGTGGCTGCTGCTCCTTTTCCAGCAGGCAGTCCTCCATCACCAGGATGTTTATGTTTGTCTGCATGAAGCAGCGGTAGGCATCCTGGGGTGTGCACACAATGGGCTCGCCCCGTACATTGAAGCTGGTGTTGACAAGAACCGGGCAGCCTGTCAGCCTTTCAAACCATTTAAGAACAGCCGCAAAATCCGGCTTGGTCTGCGGGTTCACGGTCTGGACGCGGGCAGAGTAATCCAGATGCGTCACAGCCGGGATGCTGCTTCTCGCCCTGCTTATCCGCTCAAAAAACGGGCTTTGCTCATCATCATTGCCCGGCAGCCTGTGAGCCTCCTTCACCGGGGCCACAAGAAGCATGAAGGGGCTTGGCCTGTCCAGATCAAAGTATTGGCAGGCGTTTTCCTCTAGCACGCAGGGCGCAAAGGGCCTGAAGGACTCCCGGTTCTTTACAAGCGTGTTCAAAACCTCCTGCATTTCCGGCGGCCTGGGGTCTGCAAGAATGCTTCTTGCGCCCAAGGCCCTGGGGCCAAACTCCATTGGCCCGGAAAAATAGCCAACAATCTTCCCCTGGGCCAGATGCCAGGCAATGGATGCAGCCCTTGTGGCAGGATCCAGCTTTTCAAAGGGGTATCCGGCTGTTTCCAGAAAATCGGCAACCGTGTCCTGGCAGAAGGCAGGCCCCAGAAAGGCGCCCCCCATGAGATCTGTCCGGTCCGGGTTTTGCCGGGGGTTTTCCAGATAGCGGTGCCACACACAAAGGGCTGCGCCTATGGCTCCGCCCGCATCCCCGGCAGCAGGCTGTATCCAGATGTTTTCAAATGGGGTCTGCTTCAGGATTTTGCTGTTTGCAACGCAATTCAAAGCCACTCCTCCGGCAAGGCAGAGGTTTTTCATGCCTGTCTGCCCGTGAACAAAGCAGGCCATTTTTATCAGGGCCTCCTCGGTCACAGCCTGAATGCTTGCAGCCAGATCCATCTCCCTTTGGGTTAAGGGGGATTCAGGCTTTCTTGGCGGCCCGTTGAAAAGCGCGGCAAAGCTCCTGTTGGTCATGGATTTTGTTCCGGCAAAGGCAAAGTGGCGCATATTGAGGCGCAGGGAGCCGTCCGGCTTTAAATCCACAAGCTCTTTTAGAATTGTGTCCCTGTAAACCGGTTTGCCGTATGGGGCAAGACCCATGAGCTTGTACTCGCCGGAATTGACCGTGAACCCGCAAAAGCTGGTGAAGGCGCTGTAAAGAAGGCCTATTGAATCCGGAAAGTGAAGTTCGGCGGCAAGCTCGATTTTGTTGCCCCTGCCCGTGCCCCAGGCTGCGGTTGCCCACTCGCCCACTCCGTCCACCGTGAGAATTGCCGCCTCATCAAAGGGTGATGGATAAAAGGCGGAGGCTGCATGGGCCTCGTGGTGCTCGGTGTAGAGGGTGACACCCTGGTAGCCGAGTTTTTGCTTTAGAATTTTGGACACATGAAGATTCTGGACAAGCCATTTGGGCATGGCCTTGATCCAGGCGGCAAGGCCCCTAGGGGCAAGGTGGAGGTGGGTCAGCAGAATCCGCTCGAAGCTCAATACTGGCTTGTCGTAGAAAACAACATAGTCCAGGTCTTCCGGCGAAAGGCCTTCCTTTTCCAGACAAAAGGAAATGGCCTGCGAGGGAAAGGATGCGTCATGCTTTATCCTTGAAAATCGCTCCTCCTGGGCCGCAGCCGCAATTGCCCCATCCCGCACAAGGCAGGCTGCGCTGTCATGGTAAAAGCATGATATTCCCAGGATGTTCAAGGTTTTTCCCATCAATGTCTTCCGGCTTTTTTAAGGACTGAACCGCGCTGAACCCTCCTGCCGCAACATTTAAAAAAATTATCACTTTGCCGTATTTTGCCAGGGCCTGGATTAAAATTTCGATATTTTTCCGTTGCAGAGCCTTAAAAAAAACTCTTCATAACGGGCCGCCACCGCCGGAAGGGCAAAATGCTCAAGAACCCTCTGCCGGGCATCAGCCCCCATTGCAAGGCGGGCATTCTGTCCCATGCCCAGAACCTCAATCAGGGCATCGGCCAGCGCATCAACATTCCCAGGAGGTACAACCCTTTGCTTTGGCCCCACAATAAAGGCGCTGTCCCCGGCATCCGTGACTACGCAGGGAAGCCCGCAGGCCATGCCCTCACCGATGGAGTTGGAAAAGCCCTCGGTGAGCGATGCGCTGACCAGAACATCAAAGGCGTTGTAAATCCCGGCCATGTCGCTTCTTGGGCCTGCAAGCAGGCAGGCTCCTTCAAGGGAAAGTTGTCTTATGAGCCCGGCAAGAGTTTCATTTTGAGG
>Ga0351945_1079_pt1 | contig 14683 bp, 12 predicted proteins | sample BONcelT113001F14_FD_205814 | JGI IMG/M metagenome (GOLD analysis project Ga0351945, IMG submission 205814) | Enriched cells from coal bed in the Powder River Basin, Montana, United States - BONCAT cells T11 rep3 HSBNCT.T11.300.1.F14 ... | reverse complement strand
GTGCAACCCGAATGGCGGGCGCGTCTGTATGGCGCGAACCAGTGGTTGCAATTGTGGACCCCGGAAGGGAAAGTGGGCTGGGCTCGGTTCTATGCAGATGGACAAGATTCGTCCCGGGGGCGTTGGCGGATTCAGCCTCGTGCTGTTGGGGGACGAAGCAATTTCAACACCATCGTATTTTCACCGGAACTACCTCGGTTTCAAAGGCTGCCACGTTGAAACCGATTCCAAAAGGAGGCCTTGTTAATGAACCGTTTATGCATGACTGGGTTAATTGGGATCATATTCGTTTTGACATGGGTCTCTTTTCCCGCAGCAGTGTCTGCTGAAGCAAGGTTAGCTGTGCAGCCCGTATTTTTCCTTCCCACAGATAACGTCTCCTACTCCCGGGAAGACATGAACAGCTTTTCCGACTTGCTGTCCACCCACCTGAATCTTGCCCGCGATCATTGGAGAAGGATTCTTAAAACCGACACTTTTGAAATAACCCGGAATGGATCCAGAGTTTATTATGCCCGCAGGCCTGGTTCGTATTATACGTTACCGCAGGCAGTCGATGCCGCTCACCTCATGCTGGAAGAACTCTTTGATGAGTACGGGGATAACCGCAACGCATCCAGAGTCATCTATCTGGTCATCTATGCCCGCCCTACCGGATCTGTACAAGGCGAATTTCTCGGAGGAGCAAGAACGATGAACGGCATGCCAGGAACTGGAGGGGCTTTTGCACACCTAGAGCTATCTTCGCTGCTTACAGACAAGCCCTATCCGTTCCAGTCAGCGTTGGTGCACGAGCTGGGTCACGCCTTCGGATTAACCCACCCCAACTGCTATGGATATCATTTGAGCGAGAACGATTCGGTAATGTCATACAATCCGCGGCATCACTCAAGGGGCCTGCCTGCTTCAACCGGGCCGGGAGAGTTAAATCCCGAAGAATATTATGCCATTGCACTTAACAGACTTGCTTTTCCCAATTTCGTGTTCATACCGGCTGTTCACAACCCCGGGAATAAGCCTTTGGATCAAGCAGTAGAAAGCTGTTTTCTCGGAGAAATGAGCCCATATATTGGCGCGATATACCAAAAGAGAAGCGTCGGTTACGAACTGTTTTTTAACAGGCAACGTGTTAACGGTCCTGACGCAAAATTTTACTCCTGGAGTCAAGCGCTGGCAAATTGCCAATACAATATTAACTCAAAACCGGACATCAATGTGGAATGCCGCTTTGACGGGGCCTTTTTTCGCCCCTAATACACTTGGTGTAATAATTGCAATAATATCAAAGTCTGTGCTTCAATAAAGCCTCACACCTCTCGGTCAAATTTGCCACCTCTGCCACCCAAGCCCATATAAAACTTTCGCCAGCACTAATGTGTGTTTATTTTTTCGGGCGCCAACGCCAAGCGAAAGACCCCGTTGACGCCCCATAGACCGGTGGGATACTTTGTTTTGGTCAGGGAATAAAACTTGAAGATAACGGTATGAATTATTCTCGATCCTTACTTCTGCGCGCCTCGTTGTTGCTCATTCTCCTGTTGTCCTATTTGCTCACGCCCCCGCCATCGACGTAGCACATTTCTACATTTTCTCTACCTACCGGCAGGACAACTTTATGTGGAACAAGTCCGGACTGCATGATTTCCCAAATGTGATTTCGGAACTCAAATGGAAGAGTCTGCGAATTCAAGGCATCAAGGGCGTCATAAGCATGACAAGGGCAAGCGTCATTTTTTTGAGGCCAGCGGAACTGGTTCCAGCACAGATGCTGCTTGTCTTTGCCAAACAAGGCATCGATACTGACCTCAAGCACAACGGCTTCTTTTCCCTTAAGGGTTTCCATCTTGTCGAGTCCGTGAATAAGCAGCTGGTAGATGCTCTGTTGAATAACGGACAAGGGATTGGTGATGCCGTCCGTCAAAAATATCTTCCCAATCTTGTCGATCTTGTTCTTGGTCTCACTGGTATCATTAGGACCCCCTCTAGCTGGATATGTTTATCGCGTCCTCCGGACAATACTCTCCCGGCACACGAACAAACTATTTGTTGCGCTGCGTCGTGCTTTGTGGCAGGGCTTGTTTACACTGTTATCAACACCTCGATAGATATTAGACTGGGATTGGCGATGCCACCGATGCCACAAATGCCAACATGAAACATATAAGATAGTCGGGGAAACGTTCGTGTGTGTCCACACAGCAAAATGTAAAATTAAAAATGTAAAGTTTAATCTGGAAAATCAATAACCGTAGTGATAAAATTGAAATAGCGGCATTGTAGTTTAAATGAATCGCTTCTCTCTATCTATCACTTAATGGTTATTGACCGTCCGGTAATTTGGCCGAAATAATTGAGGAGGCGACTGGTATGAGAAAGTTAGTAGCAATGGCAACCTTATTTCTTATCATTCTTACGGTTCTGAGTCCACTGGCAGTTGCGGCTGTAAACGTCAGCGCCGATGTTGAAGGCAGGGTATCAACGCGCTATTATCCTGCGGGCAATGTCAATGGTTTTTTCAGAGTTGCAGTAGTGAACAACGGCAGCACATACAGCCTATATCTGATGGATTGCATTCCGAGCTCCCATTTGGTTTTTAATGTTGATCCACAGATAGGCCTTCTCAACATCGAAGGAAGGGGCGGGCTTGACCCCAAACAAACTCAAGCTGTTCAACACCTAGCGGTCGCCAATATGTCCGGGCGTTCCATCGTAGTAAAAATTACTGGCGATATGGGATTTTTGCACGATTCGTATAAGCGCCCCACAGCCACTATTTTAGCCGGAAGTTGGTTTAAGGCGACGCTAAAGTAACGAGCTAAAATCAGCGACCGTTTTCCAGTGTATATAGATCATAAGAATGAAACGCGAGCGGCAACATGCCGCTCAACTCTCCTAGAAATATTCTGTTTAATCTTATACATTATAGCAATATAATGGCAAAACATCCGAATATCAATAATAACAGCGGAAAAATCAAGAATAAAAATTCAAACACATATGATTGTTCCTAATCAAATATCACAGTGATCAACCAAGCAAAAATACCAATAGAACAAAGGGAAACTCAGCATAATATGTACGCAACTAACAACAATCAGAACAGAATAAATACACATAAATTATTCACTGGACTTAATGGCCTTCAAGAGGTCGCCGGTTCGATCCCGGCTACCTCCACCAAGAAAATTAATGGGTTTCGCGATTTCGCGGAACTCTTTTTTTATGCATTATGGCAATAATATGGCAATCTTTCTAAAATACGATAGAAGCAACCAGTGCCAAAGTTACTTAAACAAATATATTCAGACAATGTTCTGACTGTTAATGCTTTGGAGGGAACTCCCTCCGTTTCAGCGAGCTCAAAAAGATGCTGCCGCAAATAACCCAAAAAATGTTGACGCAACAGCTGCGAGAATTTAAGGTGCTTCATGCTGCCTTTTTACGGGCCCTATTTATCATTTGGGGCTTTAACTGGACTTTAACCTTTGCACGCGTTCAGATTCTTCATCCATAAGTTCTGGCTTTTTGCTCGTCAAATCGAAAATGGAGGAGGTTTTGAAATGCTCAAGCTCGCCTTTTTTTGAGGCAGCCGCGGTTTTGGACAACAGAATTTCACAGCATACCTGCTCATCCACGCTCTTTTGCTTTTTCTCGAAGTTCTACCTGCGCTCGCTTCCTTTTGGGGACTGACAAAAGCTTATCAATATCGTCGTTGGCCCGGGACAACCCGATCAAATTGATCTGCAGTTCCCCGTTAACTGCCGCCAGCTCCTGATTGACGGATTGCAACTCTTCCCTGCAAGCCTGCAGGTCCTCTTTGGTCGACTGGATTTCTGCGTTGAAGATTTTTCTTTCCTCGGCGGAATTCGGTTCCTCGCTGACCTTCCCAGACTCGACAACCCGATGCAAAGAATAGTTTTCCGTCAGGGTTGGAATATGCGTCAATGCTTCAGTGCTTCCCGCCTTGTAACCCGGCTCTTTTCTTTGATATAGTCGCATGCGTCGATCCAATCGGAAAAATAATCCCCGCTTCCCGCCCGCAGTCTCAGCCTTGCCCAGAAAAAGCAGACCGCCAGGGTTCAAAGAGTAGTGGAATAAGTTGAGAATTTTCTTCTGCAGTTCGATGTTCATGTAAATCATCAAATTGCGACAGCTGATAAGATCAATGTTCGTAAAAGGTGGGTCTTTGATTATGTCTTGTTCGGAAAAAAGCAACATGTCCCGTACCTCCTTGCGGATGCGATAGCCCCCGCTGTCGGGCTCTTGAGTGAAAAAGCGCGTCAATCGTTCCGAGGAAAGGCCGGCAACAGCACTTAACGGATACCTACCTGCACGGGCAAACTCGATGGCCTTACCGTCAATATCGGTCGCAAACATCTGTATTTTAAAATTTTTATTATGCGTCTGGAGATACTCCTGAATTAAAATCGCGATGGAGTAGGCCTCTTCCCCAGTGGAGCAACCGGGAATCCAGACGCGAATCCCATCTCCATCACTCCTGTTTGCAAAATGTTGCTGAATCCCCATGTCCTGCAACACTGCAAAAGCCTCGGGATCGCGAAAAAAGCTGGTATCGCCGATCAAAAAATCTTGGGACAGCGCCTCCACTTCGGACGGAGTTTGCTGCAGAAATCGCACGTACTCTTCCGTTGCCTTAATCTTCTGTAAAGCCCTGCGTCTTGAAATCCGCCGGTTGATTGCGCTGAATTTATACTGGGAAAAGTCGTGGCCTGTCTGTGCCCTTATCAGGATGAAGATTTTTTTAAACGCATCCTGAGTATTTGGCGGGTAAGAATACTCTGGACGCCCTTCTCTATTAAAAACGCGGGTAGTATAGGAGTGGGTAACGTAAGCGTTTTTAACGTAATTAATAAGAGTTGCAGGCATCTCATCAGGGAGCAGCACGTAATTCACCAGACCTGTGTCGATAGCGCTGCGCGGCATGCTATCGTTTCGCGCGGATTCAGGCTGCTGGACTATCACCATTCCGCCCTCTCCCTTGATATCCCGCACGCCCATTGTGCCGTCGCTGCCATTGCCGGAGAGCACGATACCAATAGCCCATTCCTTTTGATCCTGGGCAAGGGAGCGAAAGAAAAAATCGATCGGTAGGCGTCGTCCCCGTGGGGCATGGGGTTCCAAAAGTTGAAGAGTTCCTTTCAGGTAAGCCATTTGCCGGTTCGGCGGTATGATATAGACGCAATTGGCTTTGACCAACATTCCGTCCTCAACTTGCAATACCTGCATTTTGGTGTATCGAGCGATCAATTCAGCGAGAATGCTCTTGAAGTCCGGCGACAAATGCTGCACCAAAACAAAAGACATATCGCTATCAACATCGACAGGCATGGCCGAAAAAAACGCCTCGAATGCGGCAAGACCGCCGGCAGACGCGCCGATACCGACAACAGGAAACCCCTGAGCTTGTGCATCCGTTTTTTTCGCTGCGGTTGCGGTCTCACCGGTACCGGTTATCTCTTTGCCGGGGTGTAGGCTGCCTTTCTTTGTAGTCATGCTGCCCCCCTAATAGAAACACGCTGCTCAACTTGTTCATCAATTTGTTATGCTGCGGTTATAAATGTCTAATTACTTGATATGTATGATTCATTGTGCTTAGATTACAATACATCTAACCGTAATACATTAGAACGGACAGACGAAGTTTATATAAGAAAACGAGGGTAGCTTTATAACATTGTTACAAGCTACCCTCGCAGCTAATTCAGGTTTACTTCCCAACCGTAATGTTTCTTTACCGCCAACAAATTGAAGCGTGTTTGACGGTCTGTTTCGCCACATCAGTAAGAAGACGATTGCATTCTATATATTCAAATCAATGTTGCGGGGGTGCCACCATCACTTTTTTCATACAGGCAACCTTCGGATATAATGCGCCAATTCATCCGAATCGCGCCGCGGGAACAATCAGGTGCCGCAATAGGTTTGGTAGGGGAGATTGGAATTCTCCGGCGGTAAAGCATATTCGGCCTGATTCGCAGAATGTGCGTACGGACTTGCCAGAGCATCAAGAAAGCGGGTTGTCAGGCTGTAGTCTTCATTTGTCACTGCTGCTGCCAATGCTTCTTCCACTCGATGGTTGCGGGGTATTAGTGCAGGATTGCTGCCGCGCATCAACTGATGCGATGCCCCTCCCGGTTCCTGCTGCCGCGCCAGCCTCGCCTGCCAACGTTCTTTCCAAGCTGCAAAGTCGGCAGTATCAAAAAGGGAGGAACCCCCTTCGTTCGAAAAAGTCAACGCAAGGAAGGTATTGGTATAATCAGCGCCATGCTCCTGCATCAACCCGAGCAAAGAACGAATGAGCGATTCATCAGCTTCTTCCGCGTTACATAGTCCCAGTTTTGATCGCATGCCTGCCAGCCAATGGCCGCGGTAAAGTTCATCAAATCTTGCCAGGGCTTCCTGCGCCAATTTGACAGCCTGCGTGTGCTCCGAATGCAACAATGGCACTAATGTTTCAGCAAATCGCGTAAGATTCCAGGCGGCAACAACAGGTTGATTGCCGTAGGCATAGCGGCCCCCGGTATCAATGGAACTGAACACTGTAGCCTGGTTGAACGTATCCATGAATGCACAGGGACCATAATCGATGGTTTCACCACAAACAGTCATATTGTCGGTGTTCATCACCCCGTGAACAAAGCCTGCCAACTGCCATTTGGCGATTAATATGGCCTGACGATTTATCACTGCTTGCAGCAGACAAAGATACTTGTTCTCATCACATGCTTGCGACTGAAAGTGCCTGTTCAGGGTGTAGTCCGCCAAAATCCTGACGTCTTCGAACGTGCCGAGTTTAGCCGCGTATTGAAAGGTGCCGACACGCAGATGGCTTGCGGCCGAACGTGTCAAAACAGCGCCAGGCAAAGCGTCCTCGCGAAATACCGCTTCACCGGTCGTCACCACGGCCAGGCTGCGTGTGGTGGGGATACCCAGCGCATGCATCGCTTCGCTGATGATGTATTCACGCAACATCGGCCCGAGTGTTGCCCGTCCGTCACCCTGGCGCGAGTAAGGCGTTCTTCCGGCGCCTTTGAGCTGAATATCGAATCGTTCACCACGAGGAGTGATCTGCTCGCCCAGTAAAATGGCGCGTCCATCTCCGAGCATCGTGAAATGGCCGAACTGATGACCTGCATACGCTTGCGCAAGCGGCAGGGCTGCTTCAGGAACCTGGTTTCCCGACAAATCTGCCACACCTTCCGGTTTTTGTAGCTCATGGGGATTCAGCCCCAAGGATTCCGCCAGAGAGGAATTTAGAATGACCAACTTCGGCGACTGCACCGGGGAAGGATTCACTTGTCTATAGAAAGCTTTCGGCAGACGGTAATAGCTGTTGTCAAAATTCCATCCTGTTGCACTCATGTTATTTTCAGTTGTCATACAACCTCCAATTCTGCCTTTGATAAAATCTTTTAAAGTCGTCACCCTGATTGTTCGGCTCTGGCTATCAAGCCGCATACTCTTTGGGAAGTCCTGCCTTTGCCTGATCCAGCATCTCCTGACAATGGCAGCGACTGGGCGCAACAATTCCTTCGCCTCATTTCGCAGACTGGTGGTGTTTCGTCAAACAGTTCGCGGTGTTTCGTCAAACAGTTCGCGGATGGTTGGTTTTTCGCCGCAAAGTCTGCACTTGAGGTTGCGGGAGATTTTTACCCGCCGAAAGTCCATATTCAGCGCGTCAACCATCAAGAGGGTCCCGCAAAGCAATTCGCCTATGCCCACGAAATACTTGAGCGCCTCGGTGGCCTGAATCGTGCCCAATAGTCCCGGAATCATAGTTAAAACACCTGTTTCACGGCAAGTCTGTGCCACGTCCTGTGGCGGAGGGGAGTCAAACAGGCAGCGATAACAGGGGCCGGCGCCCGGAACATAGGTCATTGTCTGACCAAAGAAGCCGGTTACACCTGCATGCGAGAATGGTTTTTTTAGAAAAACGCAGGCATCATTAATTAGAAACTTGGCCGGGAAATTATCTACGCAATCAATTATGAAATCGTAATCCTGATCCCGGATTATTGTTGCGATATTTGCGGCGGTCACCCGTTCCTGATAGGTAACGACATGGACATCGGGATTGAGCGCCGTAATCGTTTCACGGCCCGACTGAACCTTGGACTTGCCGATATCAGCCGTTGAATGAATGATTTGCCGTTGCAGATTGGACAATTCCACCACATCAAAATCCGCCAGGCCAATGGTCCCCACTCCTGCCGCAGTCAGGTACATGGCCACCGTTGATCCCAGTCCGCCGGTTCCGATTACCAGAACTTTGGAATTGCCAATTTTTCTCTGTCCTTTTACCCCAATATCTTTGAGAATGATCTGTCGGGAATACCGTTCCATCTGCTTATTGGTTAAAGCAATATCTCCACCGCAAATGAAATGGGAAAGCTCTGCCTCGGCAGCCTTTCCGTTGACAATGATGGCCATTTTTTCACCCCTTTTTCCATCAGTAAACTTATACGACTATCAAAACCCCGGACTTACTTTCTCTTTTTGGGAAGCGGCGCCCCCCATGTTATAATGATTTAAAACACTCAAGCCACAAGGAGATTTATTCATGGCCACAAGGCAAACCCACCTCGTTTTTGACAGCAAAATCGGCGGAACTAAACCGGTGACGGTGGTAGATGTTGGCCATAAATGCCCGTTTTGCAATCGCGACGAACTGACCGGCGTTATTGCCGCAGACGGGCCGATCCTGCTCATCGCCAACAAATACCCGGTACTCCGGGACACCTACCAAACCGTGATCATCGAAACGGAAGACTGTACAGCCGAACTATCGCTCTACCCCAAAGAACATCTCCACCGGGTCATTCGCTTTGGTATCAAAAAATGGCTCGATATGATTGCCGGAGGCGAGTTTGCTTCGGTTCTGCTCTTCAAAAACCACGGTCCCAGCTCGGGCGGCACCATTTGCCACCCTCATATGCAGATTGTTGGCCTGCGCAATATCGATTATACCGACAACATTCCCCCGACCAGCCTCGAAGGCAGTGTTATCAGCACTGACTGCGGCGTCATCCTCTCCATCGCCGACAAACCGCTGATCGGTTTCGTGGAGTTCAACGTCAAGCTTGCCGACCTCGGGCAAATCGACCGCATGGCCGACTACCTGCAAATTTGCACTCACTACTTGCTCAATCATTTCAACCGATACTGCAATAGCTACAACATTTTCTTCTACCATATCGATGGTCAGATTACCGCCAAAATCATGCCCCGGTTCGTTACCTCGCCTATCTTTGTCGGCTACGCGATTCCCCAACTGTCGACCCGCATTCCCGACATCGTTGCCGACCTGAGGCGAATATATGGATTGTAAACTCTCCTTTGCGCTGCGTAAATGTTCCCGTAATCGGTAAAATATCATTAGACGCGATGACTTTTGACGTTATGGATGTTGCCCCAGGACATTCTTAAGTACCTTGCAGACAAGGCTGGTTGCTATGTCATACTGGCATCACTCGGCAGACCCAAAATAAAGGTAGCCGGGCTTACCGCAGTTTTTCCCCAAGCAGGGAGCCGATTAGCGCTACCGCGACTTTGGCGGTTTGGTTGCCATGGTCGAGAACGGTATTGACTTCGACGAACTCGGCGCTGCCGACGATGTTTGCGGCAGAGAGCATTTCCATTGCCAGATGGCTTTCCCGGTACGTGATGCCGCCGACCACAGGTGTTCCGACGCCAGGGGCATGCAGCGGGTCCATTACGTCCATATCGAAACTGACGTGGACGCTGTCGGTGCCATCGCTTGCGATCCGGATCGCTTCTTCCATCACTTTGGGCATGCCCAGACGATCAATTTCGTGCATGGTAAACACGGTGACGCCCAGTTCGCTCAAGTGCTTTTTTTCGCCTGCATCGAGGTCGCGAATCCCGATCTGGACAAAGTTTTTGGCGTCTAGCCGTGTATCCGGTCCACCGATTGCAGTCAGCCGTTCGTGCCCGAGGCCGAGGCGAATGGCAACAGGCATACCATGAATATTGCCGGAAGGACTTGTTTCCGGCGTGTTGATATCTCCGTGGGCGTCGAACCAAACGACGCCCAGTTTTTTTGTACGCTGACGGATTCCGGCCAGGACGCCGATGGCAATGCTGTGATCGCCGCCGAGAATTAAGGGGAATCGCCCCAAATCCAATTGCTCGGCAACTTTTTGGCACAGGGCGATATTGACTCGCTCGATTTCCTCCAGATAGTGCATGCGAATGCCTGGCAAATGGCGTATGGTATCGCGATTGACGCAAATGTCGCCGGTGTCATGGACTTGGCAGCCCAGAGATTCCAATCGCAGTAAGATTTCCGCGTACCGGATCGCGCTTGGCCCCATATCGACGCCCCGGCGCCCGGAGCCTAAATCGAGGGGAACACCGATAATGGCGATATGACTGTTAATTGACGATTTCATAGCTACCTCCGTAAAACCGATAATTTAACCTAGCATGCAAGCTGCATTATTGTCAATGGTTTGAGAAGTGCTGCTTCGCTGCGTTCCTCGTCCGCCCCGCTTTCGTTGGAAAGCGGGATTCTCTATTGCAGCCTAAAACCAGGCTTCTTTCAACAATTGAATCACTGTGGTAATCTCGGCGGCGGGAATCCTGGAAAAGTACAGGATGATCCGGGACGGGGCCACCGGCGCCTCGCCCAGGTAATAGTCCTGCAGCAGCGCAATCCTGCAGCCTTTGGCCAGCGCCTTGTCGTAGAGTTCTTTGGGTGTCAGGTCTGATTTAACGGTCAGAACCATATGCAGGCCTGATTCCGTTTCGTTGATTTCTACCTGTTTGCCCAGGATGCTGCGAATACTGGCCAAAAATAGTGCGTGTTTCTCATTATACAGCTTTCGCAACCGGCGGATTTGACGTTCCAGATGACCGTCGGCCATGTAGCGGGCCAGAGCAAGCTGCTCAATCGTGGACGCCGCCTGATTGTATAGCAGCACTCGTTTGTGGTAAATTTCCATCAACCGGTCCGGCAATACCATGTAGCTGACCCGAATCGAAGGTGGAATCACTTTGGAAAAGGACCCCATATAAATAACGTTTCCCTCGGTATCCAGCGCTTTCAAGGCCGGCAGCGGACGGCCGAAGTAACGGAATTCACTGTCGTAATCGTCTTCGATGACTGTTGCCCCGGTTTCGCGAGCCCACTTCAGCAGCCTTACCCGTTCGCCGATCGGCATGATATAGCCGGTGGGAAACTGATGGGACGGTGTCACATAAACCAGCCTCGCACCGCTGGCGGCAAGTTCGGCGGTATCGATACCGCCTTGGCCGAGTCTGAGGGGAATAATCTGAAAATCTCGATCTTCCCAGATGCGTCGGCCGATTTTAAAGCCCGGCTCTTCAAAGCCGATTCCGTTATGATAGGGTTTCAGAATACTGGCCAGCATATTGAGCAAACTTTGCACGCCGGGACCGACAATGACCTGTTCGTGTCCGCAATTGACTCCCCGCGAGCGGACATAGCCGGCAATCTGGCGACGCAGTTCCAGCTCACCCTGCAGGTCACCATAGCGCATCAGTCGATCCTGATCGCTAAACGCCTTGTTGATATAGCGCTTCCACAGGGCAAAGTCAAAGCCGTCCATATCCATTTCGCCGCTGGCCAGATCATAGCGGATAGGCGGCGCCGGGCTAGGTTGCGGCGATGTTGCAGCAGGCGAAACCGGAGCCGGCCAGGAGTTTTCGCTGAAGCGGTTGACTTCATACCGCGTTCGGTTCCCGTTGTTCAGATAGCCTTCGCACAGGAGTTGCTGGTAGGCTTTTTCAACCGTGATCTTACTAATGGATAAGCTGCGGGCAAGCCAGCGAATGGAGGGGAGTTTTTGCCCTTCCTTCAAATTGTTTTGCTCTATTTCGCGGCGGAAATGCTGGTATAGCTGCAGATATAACGGTAGTTTGCCGGCATGTTCAAGCAGAATCAAATTTGGCATGCTCATTTCAATCTGTCCTTATTTAAAAATTAATTTTTGTCCATTTCAATAGTACCAGATTTAATTTATAATACAACCATGTCTTGCCAAGCAGTGGAACAAAATATTATTAGGTTGATAGGAGGCTTTTTAAAAATGAATGTACCAAAGGCGCTCACGATAGCGGGATCGGATACCAGCGGCGGCGCCGGTTTGCAGGCCGACCTCAAAACGTTTCAGGAGTATGGCGTATATGGCATGACGGCCATTACCGTGCTGGTTGCCCAAAACCCGGCCAACAACTGGGCCCATGATGTATATCCGCTGCCGCTTAATGCGCTGGAAGCCCAGATCGATACAGTGTTGGGCGGTATCGGCGTAGATGCCATGAAGACCGGCATGTTGGGCACGGTGGAGATTATTTCGCTGGTTGCCAGAAAACTGAAACAGTACCAGGTGCAAAATATCGTGATTGACCCGGTCATGATCTGTAAGGGCACCGATGAAGTGTTGCATCCGGAATCGGCGGCGGCCATCAGTGAGCAACTGGCGCCTCTGGCTACCGTGATTGCGCCGAATTTATTTGAGGCCAGCCAATTGAGCGGGATTCGCATCCAGTCGGTCGAGACGATGAAACAGGCGGCGATCAAAATCTTTGCGCTCGGCCCAAAATACGTTCTGATCAAGGGCGGCGCCAAACTGAGAACGGCTAACGCAATTGACATATTATATGACGGCAAAGAATTTACCGTTTATGAAACGCCGAAAATTGATACCGAATATACACATGGCGCCGGCTGTACTTATGCCGCTGCGATTACGGCCGGGCTGGCTCAGGGATTGACGGTGCCTGAGGCTGTCACCAAAGCGAAAGAGTTTGTTACCCAGGCCATTCAACATGGATTTCCGATCAACTCCTACGTGGGACCGACGTACCATGCCGCCCACCGTTTGGCAAAAGCGTGATTGCCATGGAACAACAAACGTTTAGTCCAACCAGACAAATTGTCAATGCTGCCCTGGGGATTGCGCTTGTCTTTGTCTTTACATCCTTCGTAAATGTGCGTCTGCCGATTGCCGCCAATGGGGGGCTGATCCATCTCGGCAACGTGCCGCTGTTTATTATCGCAATCCTTTACGGACGCCGTTTGGGGGCATTGGCGGGTGGTCTGGGCATGGCTCTGTTTGATGTCGTGGGCGGCTGGCTGTTGTGGGCTCCGTTTACGCTGGTTATCGTCGGCCTCATGGGTTACAGCGTCGGCGCGATTTGTGAGAATCGCCGCAGTATGACCGCGTATGCCCTGGCTTTGGCGGTGGCTTGCCTGATTAAAGTTGTCGGCTATTATGGCGCCGAATGGATTATTTTCGGTAACTGGCTGGCTCCGCTGACTTCGATTCCCGGCAATCTCGTTCAGATCGGAGTGGCGTCGGCTGTTGTGCTGCCGGTCGTCGGCAAGTTGCGCAAGCATGCTAGTGTGTTCTCTCTGGCGGAAAACCAAAAATAATGGACCGGGAGTTCAATGACAAGTTGCCTGCCAATGTATCCTTAAGGATTTTTTCAGCTCAATATCACTGAAATATTATCAACAGGCAGAAATCAAATTTCGCGTAATTGCCACTGCAACTTCACGCTATCCACTATTACTTATAACTTAACAAAAATGTCCTGGTGAACCGAAGGCCGGGAATAACAATTGTTATTCTCCGGCCTTCGGTTCGCTAATTTCTTGTCTTGATATTCAGCCTTACGATTAGGATTCAGTAAATAACAAGGTTGACAGATACCGTTCACCGGTATCCGGCAACAGAACAACGATCAGTTTCCCTTTGTTTTCCGGCCGCCTGGCAACTTGCGTCGCGGCCCAGACTGCGGCGCCTGACGAAATTCCAACCAACAACCCTTCCTGCTTCGCCAGAATCCGACCGGTCGCCAGCGCATCGTCGTTATCAACCGGAATGATCTCATCAACGACAGCACGGTTGAACACATCCGGCACAAAGCCTGCGCCGATTCCCTGGATTTTATGTGGACCCGGTTGTCCGCCTGACAGCACCGGCGAGGCCGAAGGTTCGACCGCAATGATTTTTACCGCAGGGTTATACTGTTTCAGCACTTCGCCTACGCCAGAAATCGTACCGCCGGTACCCACGCCACTAATAAAAATATCGGCTTTCCCGTCTGTATCGCGCCAAATTTCTTCCGCAGTCGTTTTGCGGTGAATAGCCGGGTTGGCGGGGTTATTAAACTGTTGGGGCAGGTATGAGTTTGGTGTTGATCGAGCCAGTTCTTCTGCATGCCTGATTGCGCCTTTCATGCCTTCCGTGCCGGGAGTAAGAACCAGCTCCGCCCCAAGGGCTTTAAGCAGGTTGCGCCTTTCGATACTCATTGTTTCCGGCATGGTCAGAATCAGCCGATACCCTCGGGCTGCGGCGACAAAGGCCAGTCCTATCCCGGTGTTGCCGCTGGTCGGCTCAATAATGACCGAGTCTGGTTTCAATTTCCCGTCTTTCTCCGCCGCCTCGACCATGGCAAAAGCAATCCGGTCTTTAACGCTTCCCAGCGGGTTAAAATACTCCAGCTTGGCAACAATGGCTGCCGACAATCCTGCCTTTTGGCTGTAATGGTTCAATGCGAGCAGCGGGGTGTTGCCGATCAGGTCAGTTAATGTTTGTTTAATTGCACTCATTTATTCTTCCTCCTGCTACACAGCTTCGCAAAATATTTAAGGCTCGTAAAACAGCTTCAG
>Ga0351945_1076_pt1 | contig 14916 bp, 13 predicted proteins | sample BONcelT113001F14_FD_205814 | JGI IMG/M metagenome (GOLD analysis project Ga0351945, IMG submission 205814) | Enriched cells from coal bed in the Powder River Basin, Montana, United States - BONCAT cells T11 rep3 HSBNCT.T11.300.1.F14 ... | reverse complement strand
ACAGAGAGGCGAAGGGTACGAAGTGAGAGTCCCTTTACAATCAGGACATTTCCAACAATGGGGTGGGTGTAGGTTTTTTTCATCTGAAAATGTGAATAGTAGCCTTTTGTCCGGCCAGGATCTGCTTAACCCCCACAGGTATCTCAGCAATTGCATCAGCATGAGCCATTGCTGCAATATGAGCCGATCCGTTGTACCTTACCGGCGAGAAAGTTCCATCCGGGTTTATTACAATAGGTATAAGGGAGAGTCTCTCGGTGTTTTTTCGGGTAAAATCTTCAGCAGCCGGCAGAGATAACTTTAAAGGCAGGTAATTTCCTCCCATTGATTTAATTATATAAGGTTTGACAAGCATTTCAAACTGTATTAGCGAAGAGACAGGATTGCCTGGCAGTGCAAATATTACGTTTGAAACAGTTGAAGTTCGCCTGTTTTGTCTCTGCTGTAAAGCATTATTATCAATGTTACCATAAATATTGCCCTCAATTATCAAATTTTTCTTTTCTTCAATCAGACCAACAAGGTGATCTTCCGGATATTCATAAGGATAAGCTTTTTTGACTGCAAAGGTGCTTGGCTTACCAGGCTGAACAGAGACTTTGTCAAATAAAATATTAAAGCCGCACTCCTTTATTATGCCGGGTACATAGTCAAAGTCTCCGGCAGATACTCCGCCTGTGATAATAGTTATATCGCACTCTTCAATTGATTTTAACAATGCTTGACGAAGCAGTTTTGGGTCGTCTTTTACTATCCCATAATACTTAACTTTTGAACCGGTTGATAAAGCTTGCATTCGTAGCTGCCATCCGTTTGAATTTCTAATCTGAGATGGGAGTGGAGTGATATCCGGCTCTACTATTTCGTCTCCGGTTGAGAAAATTCCCACAACGGGAACCTTTGAAACAGATACAACCGAGAACCCTGCAGAGGACAGGATGGCAGTAGCAGCTGCTGATACTACCGTTCCGCGCGAAAGCAGCAGATCTCCCCCTTTAATGTCCTCCCCTATGTAGCAAATATTATTTCTCTTTCTGAACTCCTCCTCTTTCTCCTTCAGATCCATAAATCCGTTAACTTCGAGAGTATCCTCCACCATTACCACAAAGTCTGCTCCGGCAGGAATCACTGCTCCTGTCATGATTTTACTGCAAGTGCCAGAAATTACCTCATTTTTCGGCACATAACCCGCTGCAATGTTCTCTACTACCCGGAGTGGGTTCCCGAGCTCTTCCCGCTTAAGGGCATATCCGTCAACAGCCGATTTATCAAATGGAGGCATATCTCTGTCTGCATAAATATCTGAAGCCAGAACTCTTCCGGCAGAATCTTCCAGCTTAACACTCTCGTGTGGCAAATATTTGGCGTTTTCGAGTACAATTTTTAGTGCCTCTTCGAATGATATCATCTTTAATTCAGTAAGATTGGTGTACAGGGAACAAAATTAGGCAAATACTTGCGCAGTCAAAAATTATGTATAACTTTGCAGACCCAATTTTGGGGATAACAATAAATATCAATTGCTTAAAATGGCAGAATATCTTGAAAAAGAAAAAAAGCAAGAGATTTTCGGACAATACGGAAAGTCTAATGCAGATACCGGCTAACGGCACCGAAATCAAAACTCAGGCAGGAACAATTATTCTCACCAATTCAAACACAAATCACAACATCAGCAATAACTCCTGTCACAATTTAAATCCTGAAAAGCCTATTAAGAAAATTAAAGTCAAGACAAGCGGCAACCAGCGCGAAATATTCTTTGATAATACAGTTAGTTCTGAGGAGTTGAAGAGCGCAGTGGTTAAAATTCTAAGAAAAGATGCAGCGGCACTTTTACCGGCAAGGCTCTCAGAGTTGGCTGCACTTTATGGCTTTTCCTACGGGAAATTGACTCTTCGCAACAATGTGAGCAATTGGGGCAGCTGTTCAGCCAGAAAAAATATAAATCTAAATATCCACCTTATAAGATTACCTCAGGAACTTTCAGACTACGTAATTCTTCATGAACTGGCACACCTGAAGCATCGTAATCACGGCCCTGAATTTCACCGCCTGCTTGACTCGCTATGCGGAGGAAGGGAAAAAGAGCTAAGCAGACAACTCCGAAAATATTCTCCGCGCCGCTTTTGGGATCACGATCACAAGTTGGGGGACTTTTAAGTCTTTGCCTTAATGTCTATATATCAATTACTTGCAAACGTAGCAATTCAAAAAACAGTAACCGTTCATTGAGCCCCGCCTTGGTATTACAAAAAAAAGGATCTTCAAAATTGAGGATCCTTTATTATTAGCTTGTCTTCTAGTGGTTTCCATTTATTTGGGAGTAGTTCATGAAGCTTGAGGTGATTGTGGTCCATAAGTCTTGCCAGTATGTCCTCCAGATATGCAATCGGGTCTATATTATTCATTTTACATGATGCGATTAGTGAGTATATCTGTGCTGCTCTTTTTCCTCCGGCATGTTCACCGCAAAACATATAGTTTTTTCTGCCCAGTACAGGTGCTCTCATGACTCTCTCTGCTGCATTGTTGTCTATTCTGTATGATCCTTTCCGCAAGTAATTGATTAACCAAGGGAACTCGTTGAGAGCATATGTGACGGCTTTGCCAAAGGAGCTTCTGGGAAGAACACTTTCATCTCTACTTTTGCGTTGGAGCCACCGATAAAACTCTTTTAGAATGGGAACGGAATGAGTTAGTCTGTATTGTTTTATTTGTTCCTCTGTCATCTTTTTGTCAGGAGGCCGTTCCGGGTCGTAACATGCTCTTTCCACAGAGTATAAACGGGATATATACTCTAAACCTTCTCTTGCCCTTGGATCTGTAGGCTCGCTTTCAAAAAAGGCCCTTCTGATATGCGCAAGACAGGCTATCCGCCTTATCCTTTTACCATTTTTACCTTTGCCTATATTTTTATAAGCGGCATAGCCATCGGATTGTATTGTACCTGAGTAGTTCTCCAGTATATCTTCCAACACTTTACTGCTTCTGGAGCCTTGGTCGTACTTGAAGCTCATTAATCCGGTTTCCGGAGAGACGACTCCCCATATATAACCTTTCTTCGTTTTACTCTCTCCTTTGATTAAAATAGGAATGGAAGTCTCGTCAATATTAAGATATGGGCTCTTAATTACCTGTTTTTCCAACTCTTCAAAGATAGGGACAAGGATCTGGATTATTCTTACAACCCATGAGTTAACTGTAGATTTAGACCAATCTATCCCTATGTTTTTAAAGATCTCTAATTGCCTCTGTATTGGGATGTGATATCCAAATTTATTGACGGTTATAGCTGCCAGCAGAGAGTTATCTGCAAGGCAGCGTTCTATCAAATGAGATGGAAAGGGAGCAGTAAATACTTTGTCTCCGTTGCCATAGATTAACCTTTTGTAGATAGTCCTTATAATCTTGGGTGGGATGTAAGAGTATCTTATAATCTCTTCTTCCCGCAGTAGTCTTGCTCCTGTTGTATCTTCCAATGGTTCAAGTACTATTACTCTCTCCTCCAGACCCTCATATACCCTTCTCTGTGGCTTTGTCTGCTTTACCTTCTCAACAACGGGTTGTTGTTCAATCGCGCTATCCTGTTGATTAACTTCATGTTCCGGCACAGGGGCCTGAACAATATCCTCTTTTGCCTTTGTGCTTAACTTTGAAAGCTTTTCACTCCTGGAGCCGTAAAGTTGCTTTGATAACTTCTTAATGGTGGCGCTCAACTCAGAGACAATACCCTGAGTCTCTTTATGGCTCTCACTCAACGATAAACTGAGCTGCTCTATTTGCCTGCTTAATGACGAAATTTGCTCATCTTTGGCAGAGAGCAACATTGTTAAATGCTGTATTAAGTCCTTGTCATTCACATAACAAAGATACAAAACATTAATCTAAAAACCAAAGAAAAATACGGTTATTTATTTGATATACAATTAATTACTTACAGCCTTCCTACTTATTATGTAGCGTGATCTAAAATTTATTCTTCCGGCGATTATACCCTCTACGATCATAAATAACACTTGCCAGCTTATGCAATATGTGCGGGTTTTAGGATTGAAAAAAGGTAGCTCAAAACGCCCATTCTCAAGGCGTTTATAATACAGCACAAATCCACCTCTTTGCCATTGTAGAAGCTTTATTTTTGTTCTGCAACGACTCATGAAAATATACACCTCCCCGGAAAGAGGATCTCGGTGCATCTGGTGTCTGACTACTCCGCAAAGAGCATCTATTCCTTTGTTCATTGATGTATTACCAATACAAAAGTAATATTGTAAATCTTCTCCCAATCCAAACATAACTACAGAAGATCTACCTTAAATATTACGCCCGTCTGATCAAAACTCAAACAATCATCGGATAGATAATAATCGTTCTCCTTTGCCCATTCAATGAATCCCTGGTAATAAATCCCCTCTTGGCGGCAAAAATCCCTGAGCTTTAAAAAATATCCTCCAGAAACATATCTATTATAAGATATCTCATAACGTTGCGCTGCTTTTAATGATGTCATATCCTTTTATTTTAAACGCAAAATTAAGGATCACAAATGCATCTAAAAAGGCGGGGCTCAATGAACGGTTACAAAAAACAGGCAATCTTGTTTTGTATAACTTACTTAGTCAGGTAGTTATATAAACACTTGAATTCACAAATCCTCAACTCAAAGGCAACATTTGTTTTCCGATAATTTTCAGCGGCTACTTTTTGGGAACGACGAGGACTGTTTGACGACCATAGGGAGGAGTTCCGCAGTCGCCGAAAAGTACCAGGAAAATTTGAGGGTACCCTAAAACAATCGGTTGCCGGAGTTGAGTGATTTGGGAAAATAAAACATATTTCCTTTTTAAGCATAAAAAGAGCCTCCGTTTAGAGAGGCTCTTTTATGAATTCATTATTTGACAAATGTCTACTTTGTCAATGCACTCATTCTCTGAAACAAAGCATCAACACCGGTAAGAAGGTCCTGGTTGATAGCCTTAAAATGTGCTTTGGCATTCTCTTTAACAGGTGTGTTTACCCTTTCGAAAAGCCCATTTCTTAGTGTGATTGCATCGTTGATAATTTCAACTACATCTTCTGCCTTTTTATCGGGATTAATGTAAAGAAATGTCCAGCAATCAGAAATTACCTCTGATACAAGATAGTCAATATCTTTTTTGATTACTCTTAAACTTGCCATAATTCTCTTTTGTTTGGGGGGCAAAGGTAATAAAATATTTTAATATCAGATTTTGACTATGCCAATTCCAGGTTTATCATTGAGGGTAATCTTACCATCCACTATCTTCATCCCACTATAAAGATCATTGGATATCAACAAATTACCATCAAGATCTGCCCATTCTGTCTCAGGTGCAAGCTGAGCTGCGGCAGAAATCGCACACGATGTTTCTGTCATACAGCCAATCATAAGCCTCAGTTTAAGAGCCTTTGCAAGCGAAATCATCTCTCTTGCCTCTCTCATACCGGTACACTTCATTAATTTAATGTTAATACCATGGAAAGCACCCTTAAGTTTCTGCACATCGGTTAATCTTTGGCAAGATTCGTCTGCAATCACCGGAAGCGGGCTCCTCTCTGTTACCCAGGCTGTCTCGTCAAGCCACAGCTTATTCATAGGCTGCTCTACCATCGTAATGTTCTGTTCCTTTAACCAATGAATCATGTCAAGAGCGTAATGTTTGTCTTTCCATCCCTGATTAACATCAACATACATAGGTTTGTCTGTAACCTTGCGAATAGTATTAACCATCATTCTGTCAGTTGCATCGTTAACCCCAAGTTTTACCTTAAGCACATTGTACGGAGCAGCCTCTTTGGTCTTTTGAATAACCACCTCTTCTGTATCAAGTCCGATTGTGAAAGAGGTATTTGGGGTTGTTGCAGCATTGAATCCCCAGATTTTCCACCAGGGTTGTCCCAATATTTTACCGACAAGATCATGAAGCGCAATGTCTACAGCAGCCTTTGCTGCGGTATTGTTTATGGCGATTGAATCTACATATGCAAGAATGTCCTGAATCTGGAAAGGATTATTGAATCTGGACAAGTCAACCTTTTTGAGGAACTCCATTGCTGAGGCTTGCGTCTCTCCAAGGTAAGGAGGCATAGAAGCCTCTCCGTATCCGGTGAATCCGTCCCAGGAAATTTCAGTTAAGACTATAGGAGTGGTTGTCCTGGTAAAGCCGGCAATGGTAAATGGATGCCTGAGGAGAGCGTCGAAAGGGAGCCATTTAAGCGTTAATTTTTTACTGCCGGAAACCTGAGCAGTACCCCTTCTCTGTGAGAAAAGCTCTGCAGGATTGAAAAATGCAGCAGCGGCTGTAAGTAAACCCGCCGACTTAATAAAGGTTCTTCTTGTTGTTATCTTATTGTTCATCATTTTACGCACATTAATTAAAATACCACTGATGTTTTGCTATCGAAACGATTCCGGGATCCTGGTCTATCTTTGTTATTAGCCTCTGCACTCTTACCAGACGGTTGCTTCCATCATAGTAGTTATGTGAATCAGGAATAAGAGAATTTATCCTAACCGATGTTGCTGAGTGGATAAATTCACCGTTTGCAATGTATATGCCCACATGGGTAATCCTCTCTTTTCTTTCAGGTGTTGCCTTTGAACCAAAGAAAAGAAGATCTCCCTTTTGAAGGTTTTCAAATTTCTCGGTAATTTCAACGCCCTCTCCGGTTAATGCCTGTTGTGAGGCATCTCTTTCGAGTATTACGCCATTCAGATAAAATACAGTTTTTGTAAAGCCGGAGCAATCCATCGCCTTAACTGATGTTCCTCCCCACATATAAGGGAAGCCCAGAAACTGAGAAGCTGTAGTTAAAATATTATCCGCTGACGGATTTCTTGAGGCAATCCATTTTGATAATTCAGCTGTATGTGCTTTTAGAACAAAAGCTACCTTTCCGTTAGGTAAAATAACCTTGTTGTAATTTCCGGATGCTCCGTCAGCACGTACAATGTTTCCCCATACTCCGTCCGATACAACAGCTCCGTTTTCCGAAGGTGTCTCTCTGAAAAGGGTGTAGTGCGTTGTAACAATTAATTTGGGAGCAGCTGTCCAAGCATTGTACTCCGATTCGTTCATCGGCTGAATACTTCCAGAAGAGACCCATGCAATGTATCCTTCCGGAGTAATTGCTCTTGTCCATCCGCCTTTCTTCTCAAGAATTCGGAGTGGTGTTCCCATGATTGTCTGGGTAGCAGACTCATTTGAATATCCTGAACCATATCTGAAATTGATTACCGACTGACTGGTGATTCCATATGTTTTATCACCAAGCGCAGCATCAGGCAGTAGCTTCATACTATCGAGCACCTCTATCTTGTTCTCAATCAACCTGGTAAGCAACGCTTCTTTTGCTTGTGGCTCGGTGGTTGAACCTTTGAGTACTAATGTTTTTGCATCATCAGATACAATAATTACAGGTTCGAAAGTCTTCTCTCTTCTGTCAGGAGCAAACTCCTGTTTCACGAGTTGTGAAATCTCATCAAACTGCTTTTCAATCTTCTCTTTTTTCCCTGTTGATGTACAGGAGATGGCAAAAAGGGCCGTAATTAAAATAATAAGTACTTTTCTCATATGTATTTATTTTGGGGGATTATCTTTTCTGAACCTTTACCGGTTTGCTTTCATTATATAATCTATCTAGGGCAGACACATAATATTCATAGTTCTCATCAACTTTTGCCGGAATTGTAAAGGAGTCTTCTCCGGTTAGTGCAATAATGGCGCTTCCTTTTGAAAAGTCGGCCTTTTCGCCCTTGTTAAAGCGGTAAACTACGTGATATTTTGCTGCGCTCTTCCATGTAAAGGTCATCTTACCATCACTTAATTGGGCATGAGCAGTTACAGGAGATACAGGAGGATCAACAGGGAATCCGTTTAATGCCGGAACAAGTGCAGGATTTGGGTACAATTTCTGAATCACCTCATTTATGCCTAAACGGTTCTCTTTAAAATTCTTTGCATTGAAATAACAGGCACCCTGATAAGCCGGCATGGTTCTTATCAACTCCGCCTGCATTTTTATCTGCTCAGCTGAACGCCAGTCAGGAATACGGGCATCCTTCTCAAGTCTATAGGTTCCAAGCCCGGCATAAACCGGAGTTCCATAACTGTAATCCTGCCACCAATTTGCCAGCACATTAAAGTCGGCCGCTTCGTAACCAATATTAAAATAGAGCTGAGGCAGAACATAGTCCAGCCAGCCCTTTTCCATCCACAGCAAAAGATCTGCATGCAAATGGTCATAATTGGTATAACTATAACTTTTTGTATCTGAGCCTCTTGGGTCTTCCCTCTTGTTTCTCCAGACAGCGTAAGGGCTTATACCATACTTAACATAAGGTTTAACAGACTTAATTGTATCACGAAGCATCTCAATTACCAGATCGACATTCTCTCTTCTCCAAGCCATCTTATCTTCTGCTTTGTAGCCTCTGTTATGTGATGCAAAAGATTTTGAGTCTTCAAAATCGTTATTGGGATAAAAATAGTCGTCAAAGTGAATACCGTCAAGATCATATCTTATTACAATATCTTTAATAATCTTTACAAGAAAATCTCTGGTTTCAGGAAATGCAGGATCGAAGTATAGCTTCTTGCCATGTCTTACAAAAAGATCCGGTCTTTTATTATAGAGGTGGTCCGGATTCATCTCTTTGATATTTGCTGTATCCTGACTTACTCTGTATGGATTCAACCATGCGTGTAACTCCATTCCTCTTTTATGCGCCTCTTTTATTGCAAATTCCAATGGGTCATAGTGTGGCACAGGCCCCTTTTTCTGGTCGCCTGTAAGATAAATCGACCAGGGCTCATGTTTTGAGACATAAAATGCATCAGCTGTAGGTCTGATTTGAAGCACTACGGCATTCATGTTCAGCTTTTTGAAAAGGTCAAAATATTCAATCAACTCTTTTTGTTGCTGCTCAGAGCTAAGGCCCGGCTTTGATGGCCAATCGATATTATTTACAGTAGCAATCCATACTGCTCTCCATTCATGCTTGCCATCGTATCCCTGGGCTTTTGCCATGCCCATTAAAGAAACAAAAAGCAGCCCCGTTAATGCAATCTTAAAAAATTTATTCATAGCGGTTTAAACTTTATGGGGTTAGTATATCCTTACAAAGATACTATATTTGCAGAAATTTCTTTAATAATGATAGTCGATTCTTTGAAAGGTTTTGAGAGGTATCTAAACCTCCACTCCAGATTTGCTGCGGCATACGAATTTCTAAAAAAGAACCCTCCTGAGTCTTTGGAAGCAGGAGAATACCCTATAAAGGGGAGAGAGGTTTACTGCACCATATGGGAGGGGGAGGCCAAAGGACTTGAACTTCCCAAACTGGAGGTTCATGACTCATATATTGATGTACATATCTTAATAGATGGAACAGAGACAATAGGGTTGAGGGATAGAGGCAGATGCATGGGAGATAACACCTCTTACGATAGAGATAAAGATATTGCATTTCTTGAAGAGGAGCCTGAGAGTTTTATTACCCTTGGTCCGGGAAACATAGCAATAGTATTCCCCTATGATGCTCACGCCCCCCTTATTGGGACAGGAAAAATAAAAAAGGCTGTAATAAAGGTTTTAATGTAACCTGCCAGTAATGAGATTCGCCGGCAACAGAAGATTTAACACCTACGTTGGATATCACAAAGAGAAGTATGGCAGTCGCCTGCAAAAAATTGTGATTGATGCAGGGTTTTCATGTCCCAACAGAGATGGTACCGTAGCTGTGGGAGGGTGTACATATTGCAACAACGAAGCATTTCACCCGTCATACAGCACCCCTGATAAAAGCATAACTCTACAGCTGAACGAGGGAATAGAATTTCACAGGAGAAGATACAGAACAGCTGAAAAGTACCTTGCTTACTTTCAGCCATTTTCCAACACAAATGCTCCCCTGGAAAAGCTGAAGCTGTTATACGGGGAGGCTCTTGAGCACCCCCTTGTGTCAGGAATAGTATTAGGGACAAGGCCGGATTGCATAGATGATGCTAAACTTGAATATCTGGCAGAGGTTGCCAAAGAGAGAATTGTGGTTGTTGAATATGGTATAGAATCAATATACGACACAACACTTGAAAGAATAAACAGAGGTCATAACTATAATCAGGCAGTTGAGGCTATCTTTAAAACCGCCTCATACGGTATCGATCAGGGGGCTCACTTTATTTTAGGACTGCCCGGAGAGACTCCGAAACAGATGTTGGCTGTTGCCGGTGAGATAAACAGACTCCCGCTGCAGTCAGTAAAATTTCACCAGCTCCAGATTGTAACAGGGACTGCGATGGAAAAGGACTTTCAAGACAATCCGGGTGACTTTTACCAATTTGGCCTTGAACAATACATTGACTTTTTTATTGACATTCTGGAGCTCCTAAGACCCGATATTTATATTGAACGTTTTGCCGGAGAGATGCCCCCAAGATTTGTGAAAGACAATCCTTGGGGATTTATACGAAATGTAGAGCTGATCAGAATGCTCGAAAAACGATTGGAGGAGCGGGATACATTTCAATCAAGGCTCTACGGGCAGTAACTATTTTTTAATTATCTTTGCAGATTATAATAAACACACTTATGCAATCAACTGCCAACATAATTATTCCCGAAGGACTTACCTTCGATGATGTGCTTCTTGTTCCTGCAAGAAGTGAGGTACTTCCCAGAGATGTAGATGTGAGCGCCCAGTTTTCCAGAGAGATCAGGATTAACTCGCCGGTTGTATCCGCAGCAATGGATACAGTTACCGAAGCAGCCCTTGCAATAGAAATTGCACGCGAAGGAGGAATCGGAGTCATTCATAAAAACATGTCCATCGAAATGCAGATGGATCATGTGAAAAAGGTAAAAAGGGCTGAAAACGGAATGATATATGACCCCATAACTATCAATAAGGAAGGTACGGTTGGAGATGCTCTTTTCCTTATGAAGGAGAATAAAATCGGGGGAATTCCGGTTGTTGACCAGGTGAGGCGTCTGATTGGTATAGTAACCAACCGAGACCTAAGGTTCATTGACAACATGAAAACTCCTATCTCGGAGGTTATGACAAAAGAGAATCTGGTTACGGCAGGCAGAGGTACAGATCTACAGCAGGCTTCGTTAATTCTAAAAAATCACAAGATTGAAAAACTCCCTGTTATTGACGAAAACGGAGTATTAATAGGGCTCCTGACATATAAGGACATTACAAAAATCAAAGATAACCCTCAGGCAAGTAAAGACCAGAAGGGACGGCTGAGAGTAGCCGCAGCAGTGGGAGTAAGTTCAGACACACTCATAAAGGTAGAAAAACTTGTTTCTGTTGACACAGACGCAATTGTGGTTGACACTGCTCATGGCCATTCGGTGGGAGTTCTTGAAACAATCAAGAAAATTAAAAAGGCATTTCCGGGAATTCAGCTTATTGCCGGAAACATTGCCACAGCCGCAGAGGCCCTTAAAGGCACTGGTATCCCAATTATTGCAGATGGAGGAATAAGATACTCAGGAGATATTGTAAAGGCTCTTGCAGGAGGTGCAAGTACTATTATGGCAGGCTCACTTTTTGCCGGAGTTGAAGAGTCACCCGGAGATACAATCATTCTTAACGGAAGAAAATTCAAATCATATCGTGGAATGGGTTCACTCGAGGCGATGCAACAAGGCTCCAAAGACAGATATTTCCAGGATATGGAGGAGGATATTAAAAAGCTGGTTCCAGAAGGAATTGTTGCACAGGTAGCTTATAAAGGTACCTTAAGTGAAGTTGTATATCAACTTGTTGGAGGCCTTCGTGCCGGAATGGGATATTGCGGAGCAAAAAATATAGAAGAACTACGCAACGCTCAGTTCGTAAGAATTACAGCGGCAGGTGTTATTGAGAACCACCCTCACGATGTAACAATAACAAGAGAATCGCCAAACTACACAAGATAGATGAAATTATTCGCGGCCATTGCGCTTCTTCTGACAGTAACCTCCTGCAATTTGCTGGAGTTCCGCTCAGGTGACGTAGTTGTTGCCCGCGTTGGTGAAAACTATCTTTATAAAGAGGATATTAAAAACCTTATCCCCCCCGGAACTTCATACAGCGACAGCATCATGATGGTACGCCAGTATATTAGTTCCTGGGCACTTAAATATCTTTTGCTTTCAAAGGCAGAGGCAGAACTCTCAAAGGCTGACAAAGATGTTGAGGGGGAGCTGCGGGATTACAGAACCTCTCTTCTGGTTTACCGATACGAAAAGCAATATATAGAAAAACGTCTTGACACCCTGGTTTCAGATCAGGAAGCAAGGGCATACTACCAGGAGAATTCAGGTACCATTACTGTTAACAACTCTGTTGTAAAAGCCAGAGTAATTAAGATCTCGTCATCATCACCCAATCTATCCAGATTAAGGAGCATGTACAGAACTGACGCGCTTGAAGATATTGACGAATTGGAGAGAATAAGCTACAATTCAGCGGAGAGATACAACAATTTTAACAATAAATGGGTTGATCTCTCATTTGTGGCAAGAGAATTGCCTTTAGATTTATACAGGTGCGAAGAGATGCTAAAATCAGCTTCATATATCGAAGCTCAGGACTCTCTTTACAGCTATTTTGCCTATTTTCCTCAGAGGATAGCTCCAAACGGTAACCCACCATTTGAGTACTATCTTCCAAGAATTAAAGAGATTATTATAAGCCGCAGGAAACAGGCTCTTATAGCAGGACTTGAAAAGGATCTTATCAAAGAGGCCTTGGAAAACAATAAAATAAAACTGAACATAAACGATAATACCCGAAATGAAAAATAGCATTTTAAAAACAATTGTTGTAACAGCAGCAATACTATCGGTTTCCCCAGCATTTTCACAGAGATATGAAAAAGGGCTTATTGACAAAACCATTGCCCTTATAGGAAACGATATGATTCAGCTCTCTGCATTGGAAGCCGAGGTACAGATGATGATGCTTCAGGGTATTACATCTGACAGAAATATAAGATGCAATGTTCTTGAGAACATGCTTATTCAAAAACTCTTTCTCACTCAGGCAAGACTTGACAGCTTAACGGCTAACCCATCACAGGTTGAAAGTGAGTTGAGCAGAAGAATTGACGACGTACTTTCAAAACTTGGAGGAGAGAAGGCCGCAGAGGAGTATTTCAAAAAACCTCTTTTTAGGCTAAGAGAGGAGTGGAGAGAGGCATTAACTGAGCAATTTCTCACACAGGAGATGAGAGGTAATGTGGCAGCCAAAGCTCCGGATTTGAGCCCCTCAGATGTTGAGAAATTTTACAAAACCAGCCATCCTGATTCACTGCCCGAAATTTCAACTCAATACAAATATCGCCATATAGTTCAGTATCCTGACAAAGAGGGAGCTGTAATTGCTGTTAAAGAGAGGCTGCTGGAGTTTCGTGAAAGGATTATGAAGGGAGAACGATTCAGTACACTTGCAACGCTCTATTCTCAGGACCCTGAAAGTTCAAAAAGGGGCGGAGAACTTGGAATGGCATCAAAGAATTTTTTTCTTCCTGCCTTTTCAGACGCAGCAATGGCGCTAAAAGAGGGTCAGGTATCTCAGATAGTAGAGACCGAATATGGATATCACCTCATACAGATGATTAAAAAAGAGGGAGATATGTTTAATGCCAGACACATCCTCCTCAGACCCGAATTTAATAACGATGACAGATCAAAGGCATTTAACAAACTTGACAGTATTAAAACTCTGCTTATAAACGACAGCATAAAATTCGAGCAGGCTGCCAGAAAGTTTTCACATGATGTCAAATCGTTTGTGAATGGAGGTTTAGTGGCTGATAAGTATTCAGGTTCTGCCTATTTTCTAAAAGATCAGTTGAAGCCATCTGACTATAATATTATTAAAGATCTCAAAGAGGGTGATATCTCTGAGCCTTTTGAAACAACTGATGATGAGGGACAAAGCGGCAACACCGTTTATAAGATTATTATGCTCGAGAAGATTATCCCTTCTCATGTAGCCAACTTTAAAGATGACTACAATGAGCTTCTTAACAAAGCGAAAAACAAGGCAGCTATGGATGAAATTATTAAGTTCATAGAGAAGAAAAAGGAGACAACATTTATAAGAATAGATCCTTTATTCCAAAATTGTCCCTTCCTCAAAGATGGATGGCTTAAATGAGATTAAATACTACATTTCTTCTGCTTTTTCTGATTGTTGCAATTCCACTGAAGGGTCAGCAAAACCTTGACGAGGGGAGGTATGTCCGCCTTATTAAAGCCAATACGGCTGAAATGTACCAGAATGAATCCAGAAACATCAGGAGGATAACCGGACCCGCTCAATTCCTACATAACAACACCCTTATTATTTGTGATACAGCTATTTGGGATGTAAAACTTAATACTGTTGATGCAATAGGAAATGTAAAAATAATCCAGAACAACACATCCCTGTCCGGAGATAGAATCCACTATATAGCAGACAGTTCTTTGGCCAAAGTAAGAGGCCATATTGTTGAGCTTATGGATAGGGACAGTAATCGGTTACGCACCTTCTATCTTGATTTCAATACAAAAGACAGTGTTGCGTGGTTCTACGATGGAGGTGCCATGATTGACAAGGATGGCAATATAATAGAGAGTAATTACGGTTACTACGATTCAAAGATTGAGAAATTCAAGTTTCTCAAAAATGTTGAGATGATGTCCGATTCTCTGGTGCTCAAGTCTGACTCCCTGGTCTATTACGCCAATGAAAACAGAGCAGAATTCCTGGGACAAACTTCAATCTGGCAGAACGATTCATATCTAAGAGCCGGAAACGGTTGGTATGAACGAGAGAAAGAGCTTTATAATTTTGAAAAGAGTGTCTACATTATTGATCCCAAAACCGAAGTATGGGCAGAGAAG
>Ga0351945_1075_pt1 | contig 15011 bp, 17 predicted proteins | sample BONcelT113001F14_FD_205814 | JGI IMG/M metagenome (GOLD analysis project Ga0351945, IMG submission 205814) | Enriched cells from coal bed in the Powder River Basin, Montana, United States - BONCAT cells T11 rep3 HSBNCT.T11.300.1.F14 ... | reverse complement strand
TTTCCTCTCCGTGGCTGGAAAACGCGGTCAAGATTCCAGAAATTGTGAAAAAGATTGCCAGGCTATTAGCGGGTATCTATCCAACCTTTGCTGTCAAACCCCCATCAGTTACGGATGTGCTTACTCATGACAAGGAAATTACCGCCCGCCATCATCGCGACGAAGAAATCGGCCTGAGAGGAACAACAGCTTCTGCCAAAGCTAGTGTAGAGAGCGAAAAAACACAGGCGTGGTTGCTTGAAAACATGAAGACATGGGAACATTTCCCGCTGTTTGCCGTCGTGGCCGGGGATGATCATCTTGCCACCCCCGAAACCAGCAAGAAGGCTTTAAGTTCGGTTCCATCGAAACTTCTGACCTTAATTGTCCACAAAAAAAACTTTCATGAGAACTTCAATGAAGTGAACCGAGAAGAAACCTTCAAGGGAATCGCGAAGTGGATACAGAAAATAATTTCTTAAAAAATACATATTTTTTAAGAAAGATTAAAAATTTACCCGGCAGCAGGAAGGAGGAATAAATGAAAAAGTTGATACTTGTCATTTTTGTGATGGCGGTTATTTTAGCGGCGCTCCCTTTCATAACGGGAAACCTTGAAAAAAAGGAACTTAACGACGAGACGAGAAAGGGACTCGGGTTGAAGTTTCTCCAGCTTACTGATGGAATGGTACACTATGATATTAGTGGACCAAAAACGGGCGAGGTAGTGGTCCTCGTTCATGGTAACGCGGCGCCTTACTTTTCCTGGGACAAAAACATGGATGCGCTTACCGGTGCAGGTTTTCGGGTTATCAGATATGACCTCTATGGTTTTGGCTATTCGGATCGCCCGGATGTTGACTACACACGAGCTCTTTACGACCGTCAACTTATGGAACTGTTGGAGAAACTCAACATTAGCGGCCCCATTAATTTGGTGGGCACCTCTCAGGGAGGAAGTATCGCTGTTTACTTTACGGCCACACATCCGGAAAAGGTGAAAAAACTGGCACTCTTATCACCGTTCATCAATATTCTGCCCATGAAAGCGATAATTACACTGATAAAAATTCCCGGCATCGGTGAATATCTGGGCAGCGTTTTACTTGACCGGGTCAACACCAATTACCCGGAAAAAGTCTTTGCGAACCCGAAAGCAATACCGGCCGAGTACACGGAAAATTATTCAAAGCAACTTACCTATAAAGGATTCAAGCGCGCAAGGATTTCCAATTTGCGCGGCGATTCACTGGCCGATTTTACTGCGCAGTATGAGGAGGTTGGTAAAACAAAAATTCCGGTTCTTTTCACCTGGGGCACTGCTGATAAAGTAATTATGACCGATTCTGTCGCCAACATTAAAAATGCGATGCCGTCTGTCGTGTATCACGAAATAGAGGGAGGCGGGCACCTTGTCCATTATGAAAACCCGGCACCGGTAAACAAAATACTGGTCACTTTTCTGAAAAAGTAAAGTACCTGGGGCCGGCATTAATAACGCCGGCCCATTTCACCTGCTGCGCGCCAATTAAAACTTCTAGTTCTCTTGCTGATTAGAGCTTTTTCATCAGCATATTAGGTAGAGGGGGTTCATTCTTTCCAAGAAATAAACGATTCGTCATCAGGATGTAAAATGCATATAAAAAATTTTATTTTAGCGGTTTTTACATTCACGCTTTTATTGGCCTGCGCCTCGGCAGAGGTGAAGCAGTCGCCTTCTTCTACAGGCGCTATCGCTCCTGATTTCACCCTGCCTGATCAGGACGGAAAATTATGGACGCTAAGCGAAGCGCTCAAAGAATACCGCGGCGTAGTTCTCGCCTTTTATCCCAAAGACGATACAGGCCTCTGAATTAAACAATTTGTTGAGTTTCAACAAAACACCAAAAAATACGAAGAGCGCGATATCAAAATTTTGGGCTTAAGCAGGGATTCCGCAGAATCGCACCGCAACTTTATTGCCAAGCACAAGCTCAATGACCTGACGCTTTTGGTAGATGAAAAAGCCAAAATCGCCAAACTCTATGACTCGGACCACTGGATTTTACCGCTTTCCAAGCGCGTTTATCTGATTATCGATAAAAAAATGAATATCGTTTACCGCAAAGATATGGGCTTTGGGCTTTTGCCGAATCAGACCGATACGCTGCTTGAGGAAATCGACCGCCACATAAAGTAGGGTGTAAAAAGCGGTCGGATATTTTTGAAATTGCTTTCAAAAAGAGCGCAGTCGATTAAAAGCGATAAACTGTTTTCAGCTGGAGAAAATGTCCTTTGGGAGAGTTTTCCGCGTATGCATCGTAAAGATACGTCAGGGTTACACTCAACCAAGGAAACCGGTAATAAAAATCCGCTCCGATGGAAAGCTTTTCTCTGGCGGTTCCACTAACTCTAGATCCGCTTTGTTTTTTATCGTTGCTAATCATCCAGTTGAGGGAAGGACCTAATTTAAATTTGTCGGTGATATTGTAACCTAAAAGGCCCTCCAAGCGCAGCTCGTCTCCCGGCGAAACATCCGTATCTTTATTTTTCAGCCGGAAATAATATTTCACGGAAGCATCGATGCTGAAATTGCCCATTGTCTTGTGTATAAAAACCATCGGCGCGATGTCGTACTGATTCGAGCCGATGTTGACGGCCTTTGACAAACTGTATTCTCCCGTGGGAAATTTTACAAATAGCATGGGAAGGATATCAACCTGCTTTACCGGAAGAAAATAACCGGCGCCAAGACTAATATCCCCCAGGCCGGAAGAGTCTTGATCCAGCGAACTGATTTTTGTGTAACCAAAAGGAACAACAACGGTCGCGACAAAATCAGGCGAATAATAACAAAGGCGCAGTATTTCCTGCGCGTTGAAGAGGCCAAAATCCTGGTTTACTGATTTCCCACTTTTGTTTGTTGTCTCGTCCGCATAATAAGCATAGGTATAGGTAAGAAAATAAAAACCCTGCTTCGCACGCGAACCATCATAATAATTTACGGCAAAGGCGTTGCAGGGAAGTAAAGCCAGCAGAAAAAGCACAACAGCAAATCGAATATGATTATGAAATAGTGATGCCATATTGCAACTCTCTCATCAAATTTGTGCTAAGCACATACAATAATTTTACTTGTCTGCAAAGAGAAATATTAACGTTTTTGTAAAGCTATTTGTAAATATTTTATCTGTTTCTTCGCAAATCAGGAAAACCTTATCGCCGATGAACAAAAGAGATTGTTGTTAATAATAAAAATATCATGCACGCGCAAAAAATCATCTGCGCTTTTTTTATATTATAATTTTATCAATGAATATTTTTTGAAAAAAATGATTATTTTACTTGAATTATATAAAATTATTTTGTTATAATGCATACGGTTAATAAAATAATTTCGCCCCGACAACCGGAAACGAAAAAATCTCATTCTACTGGGCGGCAAGGCGGAAATTTCATGAACGAACTCCGACACAACTTGCCTGTGCTTCTTTTGCACAATATTAATCCTGAATGGACACCCGAAGAAAAATCGGAAAGCGGACAAGATGTCGCCACACTTGGCAACGCGTTGAATGAGTTAGGTCATCCCATCGAAATTGTTGCTGTGGAAGACGAGCGTCTGGCCGAGCGGCTCAGCACGTTTGATCCGCGTGAGCATATCATATTCAACTGGTGCGAAGAAATTCCCGGTATCCCGCATAGCGAACCGGAAGTTGCCGCGGTGATGGAAAAAATGGGTTTTGTGTTCACCGGTTCTTCGCATAACGTACTAACTCTTTCTTACGATAAGCCGCGGGTAAAACGCGTCCTTGACGAAGCAAATATTCCGACACCGCCATGGGGCATCTTTGATACTCCCGATGTCGGAGAATGGAATATCTATCCCTCCATCGTTAAAGCGGCCAATGAACACTGCAGCATCGGCATTTCTTCTGAATCTGTTGTTACCTCTCCCGCGGAACTGGAAAATCGCGTAGCGTTCATTCTCGAATCTTACAATCAACCCGCCCTGGTGGAGGAATTTATCAACGGGCGGGAATTTCTGAGCGCTGTCTGGGGCAACGGAAAAATATCCATGCTTCCAGCCGTGGAAATGGACTACAGCGAACTTACAGATATCCGCGATCGTCTTTTTACTTACGAGGCCAAGTATGTTTCCAGTTCTCGCCTCTATGATTGTATTGACATGTGCGTCCCGGCCCAATTGGAACCGTCGGCGCTGGCCGAACTGGAAAGAATAGTCCTTGCCACTTATAAAGCCACCGGCTGCAGAGACTATGGTCGCGTAGATGTCCGATACCTCAATGGTGTTTTCTATGTCATTGACGTTAATCCAAATCCCGATATAAATCCGCAGACTTCAATGACCCATGCCGCGGCTGAAGCGGGCTATTCCTATGGTCAGATGGGCAGCCGAATCGTTAATCTGGCCGCAGCCCGGCATCCACTTTTCCGCAAATAAGTATTATCATCAAAACTTAAATTAATCCTTCTCCAATAATTTCTTAAAAAATTTTAAAAAATGAAACGAAGCAAAACATGATAATAGATTTTAAGATGTGGCCAAAAATAAGAAGCAATTCTCTTGTTCAAAAATTATATTATTTTCATCGCGGACAAATTATATTTTACGCGAAGTGCAATTACATTTTTCTCTTTTAATAACGATTGACGAATTTTAAATATTGTGTAATGCAATAAATAACATATGTGCTTCAGTATTTTTAAAATCACGAGGAAATCATGACAAATAAAAATCGCGAGGCGATGCTTATATTCGCCATATGTATAGGTGTGGTCTTTTTAATTGTATCTACAGGAATAGCGAAAGAACTGAATTCTTCCACCCAGCCAGGCCCTATTCCTAAAATGCCGGTGTTACGTTCCGCCACCGCTTTGGTTGTTGACCAGGACACAGGCGAATTCATCATTCAGAAAAAAGCTAACACCGTAGTACCTATCGCTTCCATCACTAAACTGATGACCGCCATGGTCGTTCTGGACGAGGATATGAATCTTGAAGAATCAGTAACCATCGAGAGCGAGGATCTGTTCGGCCTTCGCCGCCGCATTCGCGTTCTTCTGCCGGCAGGCACTGAGATTACACGAAGAGAAGCGCTTTTGTTAACACTTATGTCTTCAGATAATCGCTGCGCCCGCGCTTTGGGACGCACATATCCGGGAGGCATGGAAGCCTTCGTCAGCGCCATGAACGAAAAAGCTCAGTCTTTGGGGTTAAATGAAACACGCTTTGTAGAACCCACCGGACTTTCCAGTAATAATGTATCTTCCGCGCGCGATTTAGTCCAATTGGTTGATGCCGCGTATCGATATGATCTTATCAGGGAATTTACTACCTGTAAAAAAACTGTTATCGACGCGGGCCAGCACGTAAGAGAGTTTTATAACACCAACCGTTTAGTTCAAAACCCCGGCTGGAATATCGGTCTTTCCAAGACCGGTTTCATCAGCGCCTCAGGCCGATGCCTGGTGATGCAGGCGGAAGTGGCTCAACGCTCACTGATTATTGTTTTGCTTGATTCCTATGGCAAGCTCACCCGCATCGGTGATGCCAATCGAATCAGGCAATGGCTGGAACAGCTACCCATATAAAAGAAATAAATAAGCAGAATACCGATACCTGAAGTTTATATTCTCCGGTCGATATTAATCCTCAAATAGCCTTAATAATCAGCATATTGCCTCTCCTGAAAAATATGTCTTGACAATATTCTCGCGCATAGTTATGGATTTACCTAATTAGGAATGATTCCGGATTAAGATGATAAACAAAGAAGACCTGATAAATCAGTTAAGGGAAAAAGGCCTGAAGCTAACACCACAGAGATTGGCTATTATCGACGCTCTGGTTAAGAATTGCAAGGCTCATCCTGGAGCCTCTCTAATCTACAAAGATGCGCGAAAAAAGGCCAAAAGCGTTAGTTTATCTACAGTATACGCGGCGCTTAAAGAATTTTCCGAAAAAGGCCTTATAAAATCTTTGGAATTCGACCGGATGGAAAACCGCTATGACGGCAATCTTTCCGAGCATATCAATCTTATCTGCGAGAGCTGCGGAACAATTCTCGACTACAATCTCCCCGCGACAGTCGAACCAAAAGACATTGCCAGAAAATCAGGATTCGTCGTTACAGAAGCTCGCATGGAATATTACGGGCACTGCCGCGACTGCCTGAAACGTAAAGCTTAGAGCCGCTTTCAGAATTAATGGCGGATAAAAGGCGCGTGTTGTTGTAATATTTTTCTTATTCGGAATGATTCCTGATTGAAAAAGGGCAAATAATAAGGGACTTGAATTTTCAATATCAAAAACGAACAACAAACCTTGAATACACGGAAGGCGTCCTTGCTGCGTAATATTTTCATGGCAGGACATACTTAGATATTCAACAAATTGTGTAACATTTAACCAATTATAACTGTGAAAGGAGGAAACATTATGACTGAAGAAAGCAAGTGTCCGGTGACAGGTCAAATGCGCAAACCAATTTCCGGCAGCGGCACCTCGAATCGTGACTGGTGGCCGAATCAATTGAATCTGAGGATTCTTCACCAGCACACGAATAAAAGCAATCCGATGGGTGAAGCGTTTGACTACGCCAAAGAATTTAAAAAACTGGATCTCGCGGCCGTGAAGAACGACCTCTATGCCCTCATGACCGACTCGCAGGACTGGTGGCCGGCTGACTGGGGCCATTACGGCGGGCTTTTCATCCGCATGGCCTGGCACAGCGCCGGGACGTACCGCATGGGCGACGGCCGCGGCGGCGGGAACACCGGCTCCCAGCGACTGGCGCCGCTAAACTCCTGGCCCGATAACGTCAATCTCGACAAGGCGCGCCGGCTTTTGTGGCCGATCAAACAGAAATACGGCAAGAAAATCTCCTGGGCCGATTTGATGATTCTGGCCGGCAACTGCGCGCTCGAATCGATGGGATTTAAAACTTTCGGCTTTGCCGGAGGGCGTGTGGATGTCTGGGAGCCGGAAGAAGACATCTACTGGGGTAGCGAAGATACATGGCTGGGCGATAAGCGCTACTCGGGTGATCGGGATCTTGAAAATCCGCTCGCCGCCGTGCAGATGGGCCTCATCTACGTGAATCCGGAGGGACCCAATGGCAACCCCGACCCGGTCGCTTCCGGCCGCGATGTTCGCACAACCTTCGCGCGCATGGCCATGAATGACGAAGAAACCGTCGCACTCGTTGCCGGCGGTCACACCTTCGGTAAGTGTCATGGCGCGGGCGACGCGTCGCACGTGGGCCCCGAACCGGAAGGCGCTCCTCTCGAAGACCAGGGCCTGGGCTGGAAAAGCAGCTTCAAAAGCGGCAAAGGCCCCGACACAATCTCGAGCGGTATTGAGGGTGCATGGAAGCCCAACCCAACAAAATGGGACATGGGCTATCTGAAGGTGCTCTTTAAATACGATTGGGAACTAGTCAAAAGCCCGGCCGGAGCGAATCAGTGGCTGGCCAAGGATGTGGAAGACGAGGACATGGTCGTCGATGCCCACGATCCGTCCAAAAAGCGCCGTCCGATGATGACCACGGCGGATCTCTCCCTTCGCTTCGACCCGATTTATGAACCGATTGCGCGTCGTTACCTGGCTAACCCCAAGGAATTTACCGACGCCTTCGCCCGTGCGTGGTTTAAGCTGACACACCGCGACATGGGGCCGCGATCCCGCTATTTCGGACCGGAAGTGCCCAAAGAAGTGCTGATCTGGCAGGACCCGATCCCGGCCGTCAACCACAAGTTGATCAACAAGTCGGACGCAACTTCTCTCAAGAGCAAGATTCTGGCCTCCGGCCTGTCTGTATCAGAACTGGTTTCCACCGCATGGGCTTCTGCCTCGACATTCCGCGGCTCCGATATGCGTGGCGGCGCCAACGGCGCCCGCATTCACCTGGAGCCCCAGAAGGATTGGGAAGTTAACGAACCCGAAAGGCTCGCCAAAGTCCTCAAGATCCTGGAGAGGATTCAGAAAACGTTCAACAAAGAGCAGACGGGCGACAAGAAGGTATCTCTTGCAGACGTCATCGTTCTGGGCGGCTGCGCGGCCGTTGAACAAGCCGCGAAAAATGCGGGTTACAAAATAACGGTTCCTTTCTCGCCGGGACGCATGGACGCATCCCAAAAGCAGACAGACGCGGCCTCCTTTGCGGTGCTCGAACCGAAGGCAGACGGGTTTCGCAACTATCAGAAGACCAAATATGCCGTATCAGCGGAAGAGATTATGGTGGACAAAGCGCAGCTTTTGACACTCACCGCTCCGGAGATGACCGTGTTGATAGGCGGCCTGCGTGTACTGGGTGCAAACTTCGGTGGTTCACCCCACGGCGTTTTCACTGCGCGACCCGGAGCGCTAACGAACGACTTTTTCATCAATCTGCTGGACATGGGCACCGAGTGGAAGCCCTCAGCGATTGACGCGGATGTTTTTGAAGGTCGTGCCCGCAAGAAGGGCGCAACAAGGTGGAGTGCCACACGCGTCGATCTGATCTTCGGCGCGAACTCGCAGCTTCGGGCCATCGCGGAAGTTTATGCCTGCGCGGATGCGCAAGAAAAGTTTGTCAACGACTTCGTGGCAGCATGGAACAAGGTGATGAACCTCGACCGCTTCGATCTTGCGTGATTTAAATTTAACTTTCTTGCGATGGTTTCGGTCAGCATCACAAAAAGACCGGTTTCAGCGGCGGCACTATGCCTGCCGCTGAAACCGCAAGAGACGAAAAAAAGTTAACTGTTAGTCACATAAACCTATTTTACGCACAACTAAATTACTTAATCAAACGCCATGGAGGTTTTCCACACTTCCCAGACTTTGCCTACCAGATCTGGGCCAGGCTTGAGTGTTGGTTTGCCCGGTTTCCAGCCCGAAGGAGTTGCTTCGGTTCCCTTGCTGTTGCGCACATGCTGAAAGGCCTGCAGCTGGCGCAATGTTTCGCTCACGTTTCGTCCTACCGGCGGGGTAAGCAGTTCAAAAACCTTGAATGATACCATCGGGATCAATGAGAAATCTGCCACGCCCGCGTCTTCCAGATAATTTCCAAAGACGGAACCCACTTTTCCTCCTCCATCAAACAACATCGGGAAAGAAATGCCGCCTTTGACCATTTTGGAAAGTTCATGGTCGTCCCACATTTTGTGGACAAAACCACTATCCACGCTCATGGACAATACTTCCACACCGAGTTTCTGAAACTCTGAATATTTTTCAGCGACCGCCGAAATTTCTGTTGCTCAGACAAAAGTAAAATCACCCGGATAAAAACAAAGGCTCACCCATTTGCCCAGAGTGCTTTTAAATATCTTCTCTTCTTGCTTCTCAACACACTTTCCCTGCAAAAAGGATTATTTTTTTGTGTTCGTCGGCATCATGTTTTCGCGCATCTGCACAGCGACAACTTCCCCTGTTGCGCAGACTTTCCCATCCGCAATGAGACGTGATTCCACCACGACCCTGCGCCCCTTAATTGCTTTCACCTTACCGCGCACCTCCAGCGGACAATCAAGCGGCGTGGGTAACAGGTAGTTTACATTTAGTGATGCGGTAACAAAGCGCAGAGGCGGGAGCGTATCCATCGCGCGGTTTTCCGTTTTGTATTTGGCCGCGGCGGCTGTGCCGGTGGAATGGCAATCAATTATAGAGGCGATAAGACCACCATAAACGATACCGGGAATAGCTGTATGGTAAGGCATGGGAGTATAGACACAGACAGATTCATCTTTGTCCCAATAGCTCTTTATTTGCAGACCATGAGCGTTAAGCGTACCGCAGCCATAGCAGTGGCTCAAATCGTTCGGATAGTATTCCTGAAATGCTTTATTCTCCATCAATAATCCTTTAATGTATTTTTTTGATTTGCATATTTCTTCTCTAAAGAGAAAGAGCGCGTAGTTCTAGGCTTTTAACCTTTAGCCTTAAGCAAACGTCAGTTTTGTCCCGGCCATATTCAAAATGAATTTATCCGGCATTTGTGCTTCCATCGCCATAATCGCTTTGCGCCCCGTGCAGTGCATGGGAATCACATAATCCGGGTTCAGTTTTTTCAGTTCTTCTGTTGTACGGTCAATAATTCCTTCAAACAACGGCCCTGAAAGATGAAAACCTCCCACCACTACGTGAATCTTATTAATGCCCGTTACGGCTTTCGCGTGTCTTACAGTATTTATAATGCCCGCGTGCGCGCAGCCCGAAACAATTACCAATCCTTTATCTTTGATGTTCATGACAACGGAAGTATCATCCTTGATGGCATCCCATAGTTCTTTGCCGTCTTTTTGCCAGTGCGCCACGGGAAACCCTTTTTCAAAGTCCGTCCGGCGGGGAATTTCTCCCAGAAAAAGAATAGTGTCATCGAGAAGATAGTATGGCCTGTCACTTTCGATTACGGAAAAACCGACGGATTCAACCATCTGATGTGTCAGTTTTGGAAAATTAATTTTAAGATTCTCGGAGTATTTAATATAACGCGGCGACTTAAAAGCGGACGGGTGCACAACAAAAGGGATATTCTTTTTACCGATTAAGGCGGCAAGTTTAAAAAGCCCTCCGGTGTGGTCGCTGTGACCGTGCGAAAGAGCCGTCGCCTCAACTTCGGACATGTTGACACCCAGCATTCTGGCGTTGTGCGCCGCTCCGTCTTCGGAAAAACCAAAATCAAAAAGAAAAGTATGGGTTTTGCCGTTTAGAGTATTTTTAATCAGCGCGGAAAAGCCGTGTTCGGCAATAATGGAAGCGCGTATTTCTCCTTCCTTCAGCGGCGCGGCGCGGGAAATAACCGCGCTGTTATCCATCGCCGTCATCTCGATATAGTTGTCCTGTAAGGTCAGAATTTCAATTTTGTCCACAGCGGTTAACATAATTCTCCCCATGAAATCTATTTTCTTTTTAATCCAATAAAACGCTTATGATATTTTTTTCAGGTAAATACTTAATTTGCTTTATTCAGGCCTGTAATCTGATCGAGTATATCCTGCATAATTTTTGACGTCGGGCTTGCCGTGTAATGGCTGATAAACGCGCGGCCGGCATCGCCTGACTGGGCAATAGCCGGATCCATCGGTATCGCTCCCAAATAAGGCACCTGCATATCCATAGCGATTTTTTTACCACCACCTTCCGGTAGAATCTGCGTTACCTCGCCACACTTCGGGCAAACAAAACCACTCATATTTTCCACAACGCCTAAAACCGGCACGTCAAGCCTGCGGCAAAAACTGATGGATTTGCGCACATCAACAGACGCCACTTTCTGGGGCGTGGTTACAACCACAGCACCGTCGAGCGGTTGAATCAGTTGGCAAATTGATAAAGGTTCATCACCCGTGCCTGGCGGCACATCTACAATCAGATAATCCAGATCTCCCCATTGCACATCTGTTAAAAACTGTTTAATGACGCCCATTTTCATCGGCCCGCGCCAGATAACTGCATCATCAGGATTTTGCAGAAGAAAGCCTAAAGACATGATCTTCATATTATCCAATTCAACAGGAAACAACCCATCGGGCCCGCCCTTTAGAGTTTCATGTTCCAGCCCTAGCATAGTCGGTACGCTCGGGCCGTGAATATCAACATCCAAAAGCCCCACGCGCTGGCCGGAAAGCATCAATGCCGTAGCCAAATTCACCGCGACTGTGCTTTTGCCAACACCACCTTTACCGGAAAGGACAACAATTTTATGACGGATACGGCACATTACGACCTGCAATTTGCAGCGATCCTTGTATTCTTCGGGGCTTTCATCCTTTTGCTGATTCTTTGCTGAACAACTGGAATCTTTACATGTATCGCAGGTTTTACCTTCGCGACCATCTGATTTTGCCTGTCTTTGGGCAGTTAAATGAGCTTTATCCAAATTAATCACCATAATATTAGTTATATAAGATCAGTTTGCCTGTATCGTCTTCTGACGGGCGTTCTCTTAATCTTCATTGTACATTTTCGCCTTTAAATCCGACTTCCTCTCTTGTGAGCAGTATTTTCATCTACCTCATCCTGCCAACCGTTCTTCTTTACATCATGCAGGTCGAACTTGGCAGTATACGGCTTGATGTCCAGTAGCGGTGTGCCATCGAGAATATCTACATTATTGATGTATAGAATATGCCCTTCAACCTTCACTAACTCAACAACACTTAAACCAATAGCATTGGGGCGGCAAGGGGCGCGTGTTGCAAACAAACCACGTTCTACATCCTGCAAAAATGGCTTAACCATCAGCTTAACTTGAGACGATTGATGAAAATGATACAGTAAATAAATATGCGAAAAACCTTCCAGGTCTCTCAAGCCATCCGCATATTCTTCGAACACCTCTACTTGTCCGATACAATTTTCGGCATATACCGGCTGAATAGGTGTCTTTCCGGCAATGGCATGTTCGCTGCGAATGATCCCGATCGGCTTGTAGATAATTTCAGATCGCTTCATAAAAAATGTCCTTCGACATCGGCGCATGACGCTTTAGCTAGTTCACCACCGTCGTATTTATCCGACATTTTTTAGTCGTTATGGCATCCGTGTTCATGCTGTGCGCAGACGATGCCGGAATCTTTCAAGCTACCGGAAAGCCAACTCTCTGTAACTGCTTTTACATCACCTGAGCAACCGCGCAAAACATCAATACCATGGCTATTTAATACGCTAACTGCTCCCTCTCCCATATTGCCGGCCAGCATAAGCTTCACACCCTTTTGAGCAAGTGTCTGGGCAATATTTGATTTGCAGCCGCAACCGGCAGGTGAAGCCACTTTTTCCTCAGAGAGTATTCTTTTCTGTTCGTCAATGGTAAATACCGTGAAGTGCTCGCAGTGCCCGAAGTGTTCATCTATCTTGTTCTGACGCGATGGTAATGCAATTTTCATAATCAACTCCTTTAATAATCATTTTTAAATATTTTCTGATTTTCGTCTTCTTCCCCGGCCGCAACGCGCGTCTTCATCAAGAGTAACTTCACCGCCTGCAATTTTCAGCGCCTTGCCTTTAATCAGGACGTCAGCAATTTTTTTGCGTGCCTCTCCGATAATCCTGCCGAATGTCTGGCGTGAAATATTCATGCGCTTTGCCGCTTCTTCCTGGTAAAGCTGTTCATAATCCGACAAACGGATTGCTTCAAATTCATCCAAGCTTAAACTGACTTCTTCCAGCTCAGAAGCGGGAATGCCGCGCGGCTTAAAATAGTTTTTATCTGGGATGCCGCAAACATGACGATAACATTTCGGTCGGGGCATTTAATTTCTCCTTGTTGCATTATTAGCATATGCCCATAACTTGTCAAGCAGTTTTTTACATTCCCTGGGACTTTATAAGGCATTAATAATAGGTTATATAAAGGGTATGGAGGTTATTATGAAGAAAGAATTTCCAGCTGCTTGCGCCGACAACCGTTCTGGCGGTAAAAGACAGGGTGACCGGCCATAATCCCCTGGCCGCCGTCTATACTTCCGGCAGTTATTACGGCTGGCTTAAAAAAAACCGCGGAAACAAAATGAATGAAAAGCAACTTTATAAAGACAGAATATAAAACACTTGAAGCGATGATCGGACTTTACTGCCGCGATTTGCACAGCACGGTTAAACATGACTTGTGCGCGGATTGCGTGGAACTTCTTAATTACGCCAAAGCGCGCCTGGATAACTGCCCTTATCAGGAACAAAAACCGACCTGCGCGAAATGCCCGATCCATTGTTACAAACCAGCAATGAGGGAAAAAGTCCGCAATGTTATGCGCTATGCCGGCCCGCGTATGCTGAAACATCATCCTCTACTTGCCATCCGCCATTTGCTGCATGGCCGCAGGGAAGCTCCGCCTCCCCGAAAAGGTTGAAGCCACAAATCCTTTATGCTATAAATTGAATAATCCTCATCCTCGAAATTGCGCATTACAGTCCCAAATATCAAAAATTTAGGAGGTGTAGACGCGATGACTCAAGAATCAAAGATAAAAGAACAGCACCTGGAAAAACTCACCATTAAAAAATTGCAGGAAATCGCCGCGGAATTACCCCATGAACGGGCGATTCATGACATGAAAAAAGAAGAGCTTATCGCTTTCATCAAACAGGCCAAAGGGATAAAAGATGAAGCGTCCGCGCACAAACACAAACATAAAGGTAAAATTAAGATGGCCAAGCCCGAGCTTAAAGCCAAAATCCGTGAACTGAAAAAGCTGCGCCTGCAGGCGCTGGAAACCAAAGAAGGAGCAAAAGCACTTACCCTGCGCTATCATATCGCCCGGTTAAAAAAACAATCACGGCGTATGCCCTGACTTTAATAATTATTTCGCCATAAAATATAAATATTCACATCCTTCGCTCGCGTGTATTTAAATGACCCTTCCATAGTGCCTGCCTCTATAAACATTTATTATTTCCTGTAACTACATCTAAATATTTTTTTTATATACATGAAATAAATGCTTGACATTAACATACCTTAATAGTAAGGTATGTTAATATGAAGGTTAAGAGAAACTGCGCTATCGTATATAGCGCAGTTTCTGCCACCGAATAATCAATTGAGGCAGCGAATGCTTATGCTTGAAAAAACGAACTTTCAGGATGTCACTGTTTTCAAAATGGGTAGAAGTATCGGAAAATATGTTCTTTACAGCGTACACTCTTTTCTGCTCGAAGACACCCTGATTGACACCGGAACAAAATTTGCGAGTGACGAGTTTCTGTCCGCTATTATAGATGGCGGCAAAAAAACCCATGGCGGTGAATTTCTTCTCGAGCTCAAGGAAAGACAAGTAAATAAAATCATCAATACTCACTATCATGAAGATCACACAGGCAATAATCATCTCCTTCAGCAAATTTATTTGTCTGAAATATTTGCTCACCCGGATTCACTGCCATATATTATAAAACCGGATAACCTTAAGCTTAAACCATACCAGAAAATTGTCTGGGGTTATCCCGAAAGCTCAGAAGCAAAAGCCGTTGAAAAGTCGATTCATATCGGCCGGTATCGATTTCTCATAATCCCATGCGATGGCCACTCAGCGGGGCATATTTG
>Ga0351945_1071_pt1 | contig 15159 bp, 13 predicted proteins | sample BONcelT113001F14_FD_205814 | JGI IMG/M metagenome (GOLD analysis project Ga0351945, IMG submission 205814) | Enriched cells from coal bed in the Powder River Basin, Montana, United States - BONCAT cells T11 rep3 HSBNCT.T11.300.1.F14 ... | reverse complement strand
AGCAATCCTATGGTCGCATTCCATTTCAGAAAAGGATGTTGCAAGACCGGCAACCGGGTCCCTTGGAAACCTCCAACCAGTCTTGGGGTGCGGGCAAACTTTCTTTGTTATAGGGTGGGCCGGCTTGTAAAAACGATAATCTTCATGGTTAGGGTCATAAACTCCTGCCTTGTTCGCCGTTCCCCCACCTAGCGGAAACGAAGAATCACCTTCACGCCAAATCCAAATATGAGTATCTCGCTCACGTGCTTCTTCCTCTGGCACGTATCTACCCTGGTCATCCCGATACTCGGCGTTCTTGTAATTGTAAAGTCCCTTCCAAAGGTCAAGGCTCTTATCGAACTCGATACCTTGCTCCTCTAAGTCTTGCCGAAAGTCCTGCCTATGCTGCTCGAACAGCACAGCAATGGCCTTCTCAATCTCGACAATCGACGGGTAGCTGGGATTGAGCCGTTCAACCAGCTCCATCATCTCAGCATAGCCCGGCTTGGGCTCGCGGAACATGGTTGGTTCCGCCTTCACCGTTTCCAGGTCGCGGGCGAATACTTCCACGTACTCATGGTTATTGGAGTATGTCGGTGATTGGTTCTTGGTGGAGTTCTGAGCCCATATCAGCTCCTCCACCCGGTTACCGGCTCCGAAAACCTGCTTCAGCTGCGTTTCAAGCTGCGTACGCTCCTTATCATCGATACTGGCAAACAGCACGCCGTTTTTCGCCAACAGCGGATATGCCAGTTGCAAACGGTCGTATATCATAGACGCCCAGCTCGAATGGCGGAAGCTGTCCTTGTACAGGAAGCCGTCACCCCCCGTGTTATAGGGTGGGTCGATGTAGATGCACTTGACCTGCTCGCGGAACTTCTCCTGCAGCAGGTTCAGCGCCTGCCAGTTCTCTGAGTTAATCAACAACCCGTCAGTCCGGTCGTCTAGATTATCGAACTCTGTCAGGCTCAGCAAGTCATCCTGAAAATCAGGGTCGGTGTCTCGGTAAAGATTGGTGTCAACCACCAGGGTCGGATGTTCAGCCAACTGCGCAACCTCGGTTACATCCACTTTGAATACCTCATACCACTCCTGGCGCTGTGCTTCACAGGCAAAAACCCTCTCGTGGTATGTAATAGGAATCTTCCCAACAGAAATAAGATAGTGCGTGTCCAACACTTTTTTCTTCAGCTCGAACAACCCCTTTTGGAAGTTTTCGATGGCGGCGAGGAAACCGATAATGGAATCGGCCACGGTGTTGAAGGCGCGGGCGATCAGGCTCGTGGCGTTATCCTCCCCGGCTTGAAGCAGGGCCTCCAGATCGGAAAAGATAACCTGTTTGATGAAACGGCTCTTTTCACGGCTGAGAAATCCACGCAGGTCCTTGTGGATGAAGTAGTCGGCATCATTGCCCACGTAGAACTTGTTCAGATTGCGGTCAAGCTGCCAGAGGGCACTGGCGTCAGCGTCCTTCTCCAGCGCCTGTTGCCGCTCTGTCGCGTTTTTCCCCAAGGCGCTGAATTCATCACGTTTGGCCAGCTCTTCCAGGTATTTGTCGAACTTGATGCGCAGCTGGCCGATCCCCTTGACCTGTCCGCCGTCGGTCTTGTCGTAATCGTCCGACAGATCGATGAACAGCGGCTGTCCCGGACCTGTTTCCCCTTTGCCCGGCTTTTTGTGCAGGTAGGGAGCAAGGTCGGCCCCGTCCACGAATACCTTTTCCCACAAGAGACGATATAGCTCCACCTTGGGCGTTGAGGAGGCGGCCAGCGCGAACCGCACCTGCCAGACGGTTCTGTTACTGCCGTCCGCCTCGGTCTCTTCGACCGGGAGGATATCAACCAGCCGGTACTGTTTGACTCCCTTATCCTTGTTGTTGTTGCGCTCGGTGGTCTCCGAATCACTGTCGCCGCCGGAAGTGAGACGGAATTCCATCCATTTGCCGTTAATCTCGCAGCGTACGCTGTGAAAACCATTGCCGGTCTTGATGTAGTAGCTGTCCTTGTGCTTCCAGTGGAACAGGGTGTCGGAGCCGTCGTAATCGGACTCGTAGGGAACCTTGAATGCACTGGCGGCGCGGGTGTTGTAGCCGAAGTCGCCGTTCTGGTAGTAGAGTTCGAAGAAGTTGAGCAGGTGGTTATAGACTTTTACTTCAAGCTGTTCGGCGGAGAGTTGCCGGTTTTCGAGGAAGGTCTTGAGGTGCTGCTCGGCCTGCTCCCGTTCCACGTCTTCCGCTAGAGCAAAAAGGGATTTCAAACCTTCTATCGCCTTTTCATCATTCGGCGTTTCCACAACAGCCTGCCACTTTTCCGTGCCCTTGGTACCAAAATTGGCGGCAAATGCCGACAGCCAGTTACGGGCCGTATCGCTCTGGCTATTCCGCACCCCGCTCAGTGCCCGCGTAACCGTCGTTCGCAAGCTGCTATCACAATCGCCGTCAATGAAGCTCTGGATGAATCGGCGTTTGAGGCGGATGATTCGGTAGATGCCGAAGTCGAGGTCGTGATCCTCGAACTGAAACATACCTGTAAGAAAGGCGCGAAGCAGATCGAATTCCTTGTTTGCGATAGTCATGGAAGTTCCTTGGTGTAGATTTCAAACGGATTTGTAACAGTCAGCGAGGGGAAACCCTGCCGGAACTTTTCGGTATTTCCACAAGTTCGTCGGCTTGTGAATAGGATATTATCGCCCCGGTAGCGCACTGATTCCATACGGGTTCCCTGTGAGCAGCGTCATAGACGGCCTTGTTACCGGGAAAGGCTTTGGCAACAGCAGCGATAATAGCATTTTCCTCATTAGTCAACGGTTGGGCGTCTGCCGGATCAGCACTGAGAATTTCATCAACGAGGTCACGGTAATTGTTCAACTGCGGCCCCATGGGCAAGGCGGCATAGGTTGCCCCGGTCATGCCGCGTCCCAGGTCGCGACGGGCGGTCATGTCGGCATACCAGAGATATTTCGCGGCATAGAGCATCCGGTCGTTTTTCTTCAATAGAGGACGCCCAAGGTGAAGCGCGAAGGTATCGAGCACCAGACGTATGCGGGGAATGGAGAATTCCCGATTGCCGGTGTGTTCGTTGCAAGGGTGCTCTTCGAGCAATGTTCGCAAGAGGTTATCCATGGCTTTGGATTGAATAACGCCGTTCTCCCAGCGCTTGACGCTGGCTATCCCGATTTCAAGCGCGTCGGCAAGCCCCTGCTGAGAAAAACCCTTTTTCTGGCGCAATAGACGAATCTGATCGCCGTCAAGCAGACCAACTGCCCGGCGATAGGCATCCGCCAATCGATCCTGCATTTCGGCCGCATCGTCGAGATTCGCCAACTCCAGTCCACACCCTGCGCAACAGTGCAGATTGGCGGAATAACTGACTTCGATACCCTTGAACTCGGCCCTTTTCTCCACCTCAACACTCCGCGCCTGTTCCCCGCACTGGGGGCAGGTCACTGTCGGTTTCTTACCTTTCATGTCAATCCTCTCTTACTCCCTCTGACTGCGACATACATGCAGCGAAACCAGATAGAAGGTATCGCCACATAAAGAAAATTTGAAATAGATCCGATAGTCAAATCTTGGAATTGCCACGGAAAAAGCCCAAAGCTCAAGGTCGCGGATCTTCGTTTCATACGACTTTTCCGGCGGCTGGTAGCCGACGTACTCTTCCGGGCTGCTGCTGTTCAAAAGGTCAATCAGGACGAGCTGCAATTCATCCCTGATCGAATAGCCGAGCTCAACAGCGTCAGCAACAATAGCCGCGGGCTCGACCAGAACAATTCGGTTCGCATGGACGCATTTCAACGCCGTTTGCAGCTTTCCGTTCAACTCTTTGTGGCTCGGCCTTGCCATGAATAGTATCTCCCCGCAAAAGAATCCGCTTCGGTATTCGACCGTTCCACGAACATAGTATGGTATCAATTGATACTTCTGTCAACACAGAAAATTCAATCCACGATTTGTATTCGCCCCGCCACGTCCCGGAAAAAATCATGCGATCAGATATTGATCGTCTGCCGATCCTTTACAAATGGCGCCACATCCCGCCGTGCCTGTGCCACGTCAAGTCGGTCGATAGATTCGTTCAGTAGTTCCGAAAACGTGGGGGCCGACAGCTGCCGATCCCCTTTCCAGTGGCCGGTCTGCCGCATGCGCTGTTCAAGGTGAGCAGGGTTCAACTGAGGATGATTGGCTGCGTACCAGACAAAGTCGTACCAGTCGTGCCCCTTGACCCGCTTTTTCCATCTGCGGAACAGCAGCGCGTGCATCTTACCGGCAAACAGGTCGGGAAGCGTGTAGCAACGAACGGCAAAGGGAATGAACAGGTATTGACAATTACCACTTTTCGCGAATCGGGTAAAGCAGATAGGGGTGAAAGTTGCATGCACGGGCAGAGGATAGATGCCCACGGCCAGCTTAGTCTTCAGGAACTGGCTTACCGAAATCTGGAGGTCAATCTAATATTTCTGCATAATAAGTATAGGACTAATAGGCTTACTATGCTCAAAACAGACATTTTCCAGGTTGATATCGACCGGGGAGGGGAGTTGCCGTCCGCTTCAGCTCAGTGAATATTTTACTCCCCGTTGATCTCCTGCTTGAGAATGATACTCGGCTTGAAGGTGAGATTTGGCACATTTGGCAGGATTGTGGCACGATTAGCCGTTACTGTCACCATTGTCCGCTGATGGCATGATTGGCATGTTTGCGGCACGATTAACTGCAAGAACATAATAAGCGCTCCGGCCTGCACCCAATCGTTTGATAACGCCTTTAACGAGTAGTTCATCAAGGTCACGCGCTGCCGTTCTTCTCGAACATCCTATAAGAGTTTGGTACTCCATAGTCGTAATGCGCTGTTCAATCTTAAGTGTATTCAAACATGTAATCTGCCGCTCATTCAGGTTATACCCGGCGAGGACTTCCGGCGTCAACCAGTCCCGCCGGAGAGTTGTGACGAAAAAGCCGCCTCGCTGCTCGAATTGCGGTTCCGGCAAACCGGCCTCGCGGCAAAGTTCGATCATTGTCTGTGTGCCGGATCCGACCCGCTCGATGTAGCGAGTCAAGTAAAGCGATTCCGCCAGGAGCGGGTTGAAAGGAACCGAAGGGTGGTCTTCACGCAGGCTTTCGACAGTCAAGTTGCCCGGCAGTGAACCAGGGTTCCAGATTTCCAGACGGTCGGCAAAGAGTCGAATTTCGACGGAGGCATTGCTGTGGTAATCCCGATGGGCGACGGCATTGACGACGGCTTCACCGATGGCGTCCGGCGGGAGCTCATAGGTTGCGGGCGCGGTTATGCATGCCGCGCGGGTACCGATGGCACGATTGATCTTTGCCAGTACGAAATCCCGCGCCTGGTCGGCCTGTTCGAAGAGGTCGCCGCCATAGACCTGCATGGAGGCAAAAGGTCGACGGTATTCCGTGCCATGGCAGTGGATGCATTTGGTCTCGGCTATCCGATGGAATTGTTGCGGATTGGCGCCGAACAGGAGCAAGGCGGCGTTGGTCGGTTCGCCGTTGTCGAGGAGATTGAGGTGAGTAAGCAGTGCCTTCGTGCTGGTGTTCGACTTGAGGGGAAAGCCGCGTTCCCGGCGGGCGGTGTCCAGAAACCATTCCACCCTTTTGCGGGAAATGTCTTTCAAGGTGGCTCGGTCACAGACTGATGTGTCGAAAGGAGGTACCCGCAGCGCGCCATTCTTGTCGAGAAAATCCACCAGGCTTGCGTACACCTCGGCCGTGAGGGCGCTGGCATCCTCTATCCGCCGGCGAATCAACTCGTTGCTTGCCGTGCCGACCAGTTGCCGCATTTTGGGGTGACGACTTTTGTCTTCGGAACCCCAGACATAGACGAGACGGGTTTTGCCGTGCCGGCCGGCGTGGACGTATTCATGTTCGGTGGGAGATATGCCGTTCTCATCCTCAAAGCCGTACTCATAGCCGAAGATACCCAGGTAGATGTCGCAACGTTCGACCTCTTCCAGATAGACCTGATCGGCCCGCTGGTCTCTTGCCGGAATCTCCTCGAACAGGAAAACCTCGGTAACAAAACGACGCAACACCGCATCACCCAGTAGAAACGCCTTGAGATCCCGGCGTACCTGTGAGAACTCTTTCTGGACACTGCTGATAAATACTTTCAGAAGCCTCGTTTTTTTCATTTCAACCCTCACCCTTCTCATCAATGCGCCATAGTCGGCCTGGCATGCGATCTGAATTCCGGAATCTTTGAATTGACGTGAAATAGAAAATTGGAGAGGCCGGAATTTTACTCCCCGTTGATCTCCTGCTTGAGGATGATACTCGGTTTGAAGGTGAGAATCTTACGGGCGGTAATGATGAGGGGCTCTCCGGTCTGGGGGTTGCGACCGGTCCGGTCGTGCTTTTGGTGGACGATAAACTTGCCGAAGCCGGAGACTTTAATCTCCTCCCCGGAGGCCAAGGTTTCCTTCATGATATCTAGAACGGACTCCACAATCTCCTCGGCTTCTTTCTTTTGGAACCGGCTGATGTCACGAACTTTTTCGATGAGGTCTTTTTTGGTCATGGAAGGAATTTTTATCACGAATGGATGAACTATGGCAAGGGAGAAAAGATGCAATACCCCTTACGCAATTTGGCCGCCAGCAGCCTGTTGGCCATCTGCACGGCATCGGACAACTTCCTTTCCGGGAAGAAGTGCTCCTTCTGTCGCAGCCGCCCCTCTCCGATTCTCCCCCAGGATCGAACAAGCACCGGCCCCAAGAGACCCGGCACCACCGAGATAGAGTAATACCGCTTCCGGTTCAAATCCGGAATAATCCAGAAAACCTCCACCTTTCCATAACCCTCGAATGACATAACCGGCCCGCCGCACATCCAGTTCAGGAATGAATACCCGGAAAAACCTTGACAAACCAGAGAATCGAAGAATATTTTAAACAAATACAAATTTACAACACCTAATCCTGTCAAATCAACAAAAAACAGGAAAGATTTCCAATCCCGAAACAACCCGAACCTCTCTTCGTAATTCAGGGCAAGGAGGTTAACATCATGGCAAAAAGCAACTTCGTAAAAATCATCGTCTTCAGCCTCGTATGGGCAACATTTCTTTCCCTCTTAATTACCAACTGGGATACCCTGAAATCGGTGTCGCTTCAGGATCTGTGGGCAACCATCAAGATGACAGAAATCGGAGAGTTGCTTCTGAGGAGCGCCGGATACATCTTCTTGTTCAGCCTCATTATCCTGTTTCTGATGGTTTGTCTCAGACATAATCGCAAAGCCCAAATCGGACAATCCCAGCCTGACGAAGAAGATTGGCAAGAACATGACGAATTCATGCAGGCTGTCAAAAGGGATTGTGACCCGGCGTATTCATCACTCGGCGGAAACATTCATCACAAATCCACATTTGATAAAGACTGGGAATGGAAGAACTTAGATCAATGAGACCACTCCTTTGATCAGACATTCCACGATGATGTCCCCACCATTCCTCTTCCTGCTGAAGAGATAGCAGCTTCCAAACATTCCTTCAGGATTTGCACACCTGACAAGAATAGCTTGGTCTTTTTTTCAAGCTCTTCCTCCGTCATTGCAAATCCCGTAAAAGTAATCGTTTCTTTGCCATCAACAATTTCAGAAACACCCCAGATATCATTAATTTTGACACCCAATTCGAGATCAGCTACTTCCGACAAACTGTCAACCGCATCAAGGATGGTTCTTTCACTGAGTCCGTATTTTTCCAGCAGATAATCCACCAATTCCGTCGTACAAATACAACCTTCTATCGAGAATCTATAAAAACTGCCTCCTCGTGAAAGTATTTTTGATTTGGCAAGCATGGCTTTCCTTGCACAGGGCTTCGGTATACAGGGAGATCGCAGAACATCAAAAGAAATTATACTCATCTGTGAGGTGTCCTCAGTGCTCATCGCCTACGCGACCACGGTTCGGCTGCATGAAAATCACTCAGCCCTTCAGTCATATAAGTGCTTGTGTTTTTGGCATTAGCGTCAAACAGGTTTTTCAGATCCTCGGCGGCAGACCTCCTGCCGGCTTCATCATTATTGTATTTATGCATGATTTTAAGGGCCGATTTCATTTGCTTGTTTATTTCCTCTGTAGTTGTATCTTGCTGTCTTATTGCGGCGTTAGCACTTACCCCTGTTCCCGCTGCCTTGGCACCCATGGATCCGACGAATCCCATTTCTGATATCTGTGAGCCAACATAGGATTCGGACCTCGACTTCCTCATCTCGGTAACAAATGCCGCTGCAAATGAATACCTTGCCTGATCGTTGACCATGCTGCTTACAGGCACTGCCTTCTGAACCAGGACGGCCGTCAGTGCGCCTCCAGGGGTGGTCTCCCTCTGGCTTTCATTGAGGCTTTTCTCAACCAGGAACTTTCTCTGCCCTGCGTCATCCATCCAGGTCTGGCCGCTAACGCTTCCCCACCCTTCCCCTTTAATGTGACCGTAGGCGGTGAAGGTGTTACCGCGTATCTCGACGGTGGCATGGGTGAACTCCGTATCGCCGATAACCCCTTGATAATCCCGCCGCTCCTCCTTGTCCCCGTAGGTGGCGTTCGTCCCATGGAAAATAACCGTCCCTTTTTCGTCATGGACGAACTCGGAACTTCCTGAGTGCCCGAAAACCCCAACCTGGTAATGGCTTCCCGACTTCCGGTCAGTGAACAGATAGCCGCCATTCCGGTCCCACGATACCGTGTAGTGGCCAGCACCCGGAAGGCCCCACTCCACTGCAGTCTTCCCGTCAACGTCCATCGTGATAGTCCGCTGGCTGTCGCGGGCCAGATCCATGAAGGAGCTTCCGTGCGCATTGGCGAACCGCTCCATGTTGTCGAACCTGGCATAGGCAAGGAGCCCCTCGTGGCTCCGGAGGAACTCCTCGGCCTGGTCGATCTCCATCCCGGTGCTCGTGGCGATATCCTGCCGCGCGTGGGCCATTCCCTTTTCCGCAAGCATCTTCGAGCCACCGATAAGAAGCAGATCCTCATCCGAGACCTTGCCTTCCTTGTACATCTGCAAGGCGCCGATGGTTTCCAGATGCTTGACAAAGGAGGCAGTCTGCACCGTGTCTTTCGGGTCGTACCCCGCATGCTCGGCAGCCTCAATGATCCCCTTCTGCTGAGCCCAGTCGAGCCCGTAGGCAACCTGCCGGAAGCTCTCGTAGTTCTCCGGCGTCTCGAAGGCCTTGATCTTCGCCGCAGTGTCGGCAACGTTGAACTCGCCCCAGGCGGTCATCACCTGCTGCGGGGTCATGTTGCGCTCCCTGCCCCAGTCCCTGACCATGTTCATCTCCGCCGTGGTGAAGACATACCCCTTCTCGGCGCCGAATGAGCCGGTGGCCACCATGCGGTCAAAGGCATCCGAGGTCCCGACACCGGATGCCGTGAGGCCGCGATAAGTCTCGAGCCCCATCCGTGGATTCAGGAAAGCGCCGAAGAACTGATAACCGGCCATCCGCGCCTCCCGGGCACTGCTCCCCGGGTTTTCCTCCAGGTAGTTCCGGCTGAACTCATTCATCCCGGTGTCCCAGGTCATCCTCTTGCCCGCTTCACCCATCAGCCGCATGGACCCGGTTGTCGCCTCCATCCTCTGCCACTCGGTAAAGCTTCCCGACTCGGCGACCTTCTGCCGCTGGGTGAGCATGGAGGCGGAGGAGGATCCCAGTCCGGTGGTGAAGGCGTCCTCCTGGCTTCCCCAGCCGAGACCGCTCCCGGTCCTATGACCCATGGACAGGCTCTCCGCTTCGGTCCTGGTCTTCCAGTCGTAGCGGGCAGCGTTGGCCATGGTCGGCACCGCGATGTTCTGCTCCCGGACCTCCTTGGCGAGCCCCTCGGGAGTGCCGATGCTTCTCCCGGCCGAGGCTCCGCTCGACTGAATAGTGCCGGAAATCCCGCCCGCCAGGTGTGCCAGGGCCGTACCGCCGAACCTGATCAGGAGCGTGGTAATAACCGTGGCCAGACCGATGCCGGCGGTCCGGATCAGCCCGAACATGGCGAAGGTCTTCATGGCCGCATCCGGGAACATGGTCATGGAAACCATGCTGAAGTTGTGCTGCCGGATGGAGTCGAACACCTTGTACCCCTGGTCCACCGCAAAGCTGTTCACCACCGCGTCGGTGATCCCCCAGGCCATGAGCCAGACGAAGAAACCGAGCATCAGCTGCAGCGCCCGGCCGGACAGAGGGGTGGGGATGAGGAGCACCACAAACGGCAGAAGGCCCACGGCAATGGCGGTGACCACGGCCCTGGCCACCGGGAGCCACTCGCTCGCCATGAGTCCCAGGCCGATGCCCGTGGAGACCTGCTGCCTGTTGGCCAGGACCTTGGTCGCCGTGTCCGGGTCGGTGTAGAGCACGGCGTCGCTGATCATGTTGGAGAGGACCGCCTGCATGATCAGATTGTTGGGAGTGATGCCGGCGCTGGAGGCGAACCCGATGTGAGTGGCGGCGATATTCCGGCAGGCCAGGTATTCGGCCGCGTTGGTTACGTTGATACCGGCCTCTGAACAGACCGCCTGGACGCTCGGGTCGAAATTCGCCTCCACCAGGTAGGGGTTCAGCCTGCTGTTCCAGACATCGGTGCAGCTCATGGTCACTCCGCTTGGGTTGGCTGAGTCGTAATAGACGGTGAAGACGGCCGGGTTCACCGCCTGGGCGAGCTGGGTGCGGATATCGACGGTGGCGTTGAGCAGGGTGTCCAGATTGATGAGCGAGCCGGGCCGCTGGATCTCGAAGGTCACGCAGTCGCGGATGTAGCGGTCCAGGGAGGCGGTCATGTACGCGTCCGGGAGCTTGCCGGAGAAGTTCCCGCCCGTAGCCTTCAGCAGCAGGTCAAACCCGACCCCGCCGGCCGACTGTTTGTAGTTCGGAGTCCCGGGAACGGCCACGGCATCGATGATGTCGATGAGCCCGCTTTCGATGAGGTTCGTCACCCCGGCCACGGCCACTATCCCGTTCGGTACCCCCGGTACCGCCTGGAAGCGGTTCAGCACGTCGTCGTAGACAATCAGATTGCCGGTCGGGATGATCAGTCCCAGGTAGAGCACCACGCCCACCGCCAGCGGCGTGAGCCAGGTCCCGAGGGAGAACCTGTTCCCCATGAAGGCCTTCATGTAGAGCGCCAGCCCACCGAACAGGATCCCGGCCACCACCACGGAAAAGAACAGCCCCCGGAAATTGTTGTGGCCGAAGATCAGGGCGATCTTCTGGAACGCGGTAAGTATCGGATCGAAGCCGTTATAGGTGTGGTACTCCATGTCCAGGGCAAAGGCCGTGTCAGGTACGACAACCAAAAGCAGCGTAAAGAAAAACCTCCCCATGAACGCTCCTTGTCAGCGGGACGACATGGCCCTCTTGGCCATGCTCGGCCCGAACAGCTTGGACAGCTGGGCGTAGGCCATGTGGTCGAACTCCTCGAACCGCTTCGCCGCGGTCTGCAGCACCACGTACTCGTTGGCCCGGGCCAGGTATTCCGTTTTCAGGCCGGCCTCCAGTTGCTCGGCCCTGTTGTAGATCTCCTTCAGCCCGTTCTGGGCGTCATGGAGCAGTTCCACCTTGCAGGTATATTCCGGCGCCATCGGTCCTGCATCCGACTCGCTGCTCGCGACCGACTGGCCGTACTGCATCATCCCCTTCACCACCCCCATGAAATCGGTCAGCATGGCGTAGGAATAGGCGGTGGCCACGAACGGGGCGATGGAGCGGATCATCGAGGCCTCCTGGCCGGACTTCACCGCCATCTGGAGAATCCGCGCCATGGGTACCGGGGTGAAATTAATGAACGCCTCGTCGCCAGCTGAGATCGCCACTTTCGTCCTGATGGAGTTGGCGATGCCGGTCATCCGGTCCGACACGTACCGAACCAGGTCACGATTGGCGTCGGGAAGCTGGACGCACACTTCGGATACGTTCTTGATCCGGAATTCCCCGCTGATGAACTTGCGCATATTGGACAGGTCGTTGTCGTCGCATGGCTTGACATAGGCTGCCTTCACCCTGCCGTCCGGGCTCACCTCCACCCGGACGTCGCCCACCGCGCCCCGCAGCATGTCGGCATAGCCGTTGAACCCGTAGCGTGACTGGAGCTTGTCCAGCACGTGACCCGAGGTGCCGAAAATCTGCCGCAGGTTAGCCGGACAGCCGTTCAGGGCCATGGTCAGGGCCAGGTCGCTGGGCTGGTCGCCTGCGGCCCGGGTCCCTTCCGTGACCGCCTTGTAGAGGTTGCTCATGCCCGAGGACTGCTTGAAATCGGCATAGATCGCCTCCAGATCCGCCTTTTTGGATGGATCGTCCACGAAACTGCTCATGATCTTGGCCGTCACTCCCCTCGCTGCCTTGCAATCGTCGATCTGCAGCCCATTCAGGGAGTCGCTGATGGCCTCGAACGACTTGATAGCTTTGGAACAGGGTTCGCAGAGGACATTCAGGGCAAGGTCGAAGGCCACCGCCGGGACCGAAGCCAGGATCTTCTGCAGCTTGTCCACCAGGTAGTTGAAGTCCATGAAGCTGAAACCGCCCAGGAACATGTCGATCCCGCCGCAGCCGCCCTTCATCTTGGGCGCGGTGATGGTGAGCAGGGGATCGACGGTGGAGCCCCAGCGGGCCGAGAACCCACCCCCGGAGTAGTACCCCCGCTTCTGCCCCTCGAAGTACATGGGACCACCGCCGGATGTGGCGCTCACCCAGTCGTCCACCCAGTTGGCCTCGGCATGGCGGGTGAAGACGTCGCTTCCCGACAGCGTCCCCAGAAGCGAAATCATAGTTACGACGCTTATGGTTTTCCTGAGCGATTTATTCATGGCTGTTTCTCCTTGAACCTTTTATCGATCCTGCCCAACATCAAACGACCCGCCACGCCGGTGCTCGTAAATGGAATACTCCCGTGGGGTGATCTCACCGGAAAGAAGACGTATTCCCCGAAAGAGCTTTTCCTCCATCTCCGCCAGGGTCACGACACCGGCGGACACCGGAATGTAGTCGCGACTCCTGCGGTAGATGAGAATGAGGTAAGGGGTCGTGGTCACGTTGAACCGGGCGGCGAGATTCGGGGCCCGGTTCACATCAAAGCCCCTGACCTGCCAGCCGTACCTCTCCTGGAAGAAGCGGAGTATCCCGTCCTGGGCGCGGCAGAACTCGCAGTCCGGCGAATGGAAATAGAGGAGCGCGAAGTCGTTTTCCGCCTGCCGGATCCGGCTTTCCATCTCACCCGTGCGCATCCTGGTGGCAGCTGCCATGCCGGGAGTCGCCAGGGAGTATTCCGGCAGGGTAAGAGCCGGGTTCTTCTGCTGCACGTATGCGGCCACGTTGGCGTAGGCGAGCGACCTCTTGCGGGCGATGTCCTGCATGGTGAGGTATTCCATGGTAGACTCCTCGTCCAGCTTCATCACCGCCTTCTTCTGGAAGTCCATCAGAAGCGACTGGAAATCGTCCGGATGCATGGTCCAGAGCTGCTCCGGCGTATAGTCCTTCATGGACGGGATCCGGTGGCGTTTCTCCACCTGCTTCGCTTCTTCCTTCTTATCCCCTTTCTTTTCTTCCTTGGGCGGGTCTTGGTACCACCACCAGCCTAGCTTCGCGTCCCGGTAATAGACGAGCTGCTCCCCTTCCGGGACCGAACCGGCATGGACGCTTGCCGCCAAAAGCAGGCTAAAACAAAGGACGAGCGATAGCTTCAATGGTCTTCTCCTCCAGAAAACCCCAGTAACGTGAGTCGAAACTGTCCCGGTGGGCTCCCGTGACGAACAGCATGCCCTTCGGGATCGCTCCGTTGTGGACGAACAGCGGCAGCGGCTTCTCCTTGCGGCTTGCAACCTTCGCCGTTGCCACATATCTTCCATCGCAGTAGAAATTGCGCTGAAGTCTGTCCACGGTGAGCAGTTCCCCCTCCCTGCAAATGACCTCCTTGATGGCCTTATGGCGCTTTCCCTCCTCGTAGAGCGGTGACGAAAAGGTAAACAGAACGTAGTCACCCGTCCGGGGCGTCCTCCCCGACCTGTCGAGAATGAAGATCCGATGGCTCAGCGAAGGTGAAACGGCTATCGCAAAGCGGCCGCACAGGAGATAACCGGCAACGGAAAGGACCGTCAGCAGAATCCAGAGTCTCCTGTCCCTGAAGGGTGAATAGCCGGACAGGGATCTCCGGAATGACGCGCACCTGTCCCTAATCCTCTCGCAGACAAGGGCGATCCTACGGCTCAATGATTTCCACATTCTTTCTCACCAGCACGTCCCCCAGGATGATTACCCGGTTCCCCGGGACCTTCTCCTTGACCTTTTCCAGGCGGTCGAAGTTACGTTTCAGTTGTTCCTCGTCGATTTTGCCGCTGATGAACAGGTCACGCTGCTCGGCGATATACCCCTTGACATCAAGGGCCACGATCTTCTGGAAGCGGCAGAAGTCGGCATCGTTCGACATCGATGCGCTGGGCAGTCTGAATGAGCGGGGAGAAAGGCTTTCCAGGGCCATCAACCTGCCGAAGAACGTCTACGAGAAGGACGGGGAGAAATGGGCCAGGGCAACCGACGACCTCTTCCGCTCCGGGGAGTTCCAGAACAGACTCCTGGCGGAGCAGGAACGGATCAAGCGGGAGGTGTTCGGCGGAAAGCTCCAGGAGTACTACCGGGCCGCGCCGGATCTGGTCGCGGCCATGGCGGGGGAACTGCCGAGGGATGAGCGGGTCTATATTTTCATCTCCTCCTCCATGCCGAAGCAGACCCTCAGGAACTATGTCCGGGACGTGGCGAAACTGAACGACCCGAACGTGAAGCTGGTGATGCGTGGCCTGGTGGGAGGAATGAAATACATCAAACCGACGCTCCGGTTCGTGGGAAGCCTGCTGGTCAAGGACGATGGGTGCGACCCGCAAAAAAGGAAGTGTGAACGGTTCGGCGCCGGGGTGGAGATCGATCCGCTCCTCTTCAGGCGCTACGGTATCGACAGGGTGCCGGCCATCGTCTTTGCCCGGAAGGTGAACGTGGTCGATCCGCAGATGAGCGAGGGGTTGGAGCGGAACATGGCGGTGGCCGAGTTCCACGTACTCCATGGCGACATGGCCTTGGAGTATGCCCTTGAGCGTTTCCGGGCCGAGTCGGGAAGCACGGCCCTGGGAGCGCTCGTCACCAGGCTGAACGGCGGCTTTTATGGAGGTGGTAAGAAATGAATGACGGAGA
>Ga0351945_1069_pt1 | contig 15488 bp, 9 predicted proteins | sample BONcelT113001F14_FD_205814 | JGI IMG/M metagenome (GOLD analysis project Ga0351945, IMG submission 205814) | Enriched cells from coal bed in the Powder River Basin, Montana, United States - BONCAT cells T11 rep3 HSBNCT.T11.300.1.F14 ... | reverse complement strand
GCCCGGAAACTAATCTTCCTGATCAGCCGAACCGCCGAGGTACGCGATCCGTATGCCAGGTGGTGTGGGAGGGGCGCTCAGTGATGGGCGTCCCTATCCCTATGTGAGGTTTTAAAATGTTATTTAAGTTTTGCATATTTATCAAGGAATGCCTCTATTATTTCAAGTGCTCCTTCTTTGTCTTTTTTAGACATAGGAACAGATTTATAATTATCAATTTGTGTTTGATACTTTTGCCACGCCTTGTCTATGCTACGCCTTTGGAGAGTGGAAAGGTTCTTTTTGAAAGCAATAAGTGCCTCAGTATGTCTGTGTACCATTCCCGTGCGCAAAAATTGAGAAATGCTTCCGTCAGTGCTTTGCGCCCCCTTGATTCCAGTATTATAACCCAAGAAGGCAATTTCATAACGGAAGGCGTCTCTGAAGGCGGTAGCGGCTTCATTAAATCCTTGTCTCTCCTTAAGTTTTCTTGGGATGATGCTGGCAAACAAAGCGGTAATCAAAATCGGGAGAATGATGAGGATGAGTTTGTCGAATATATCCATTTTTTTATCGTCCCGCTATGCTGCATATGGTTATTGGTTCATTGTATTTCTCTTGCGACACAACAGTTGTGATACATGGAAAATCTTCTATTTATTACCTATAAAATGGAAAATTTTCCGCCTATTCATATATTAAGGCGTATAACATGGAAAATTATCTTGCATTTTCCATGTTTGCATTGTGATATCCAATATCATGGAAAATAGGCCCAAATTTAGACCCGACCCGAAATTGAAGCCGATGGATCAGGTGCGAGGTTTATACGTCCGCCAAAGTTGATGACGCCATTCGAAGTTTAACGACCCCGCGAAGTTCCCTTATCACATAACGCATTAAGATGCAAGGGATTTATTTCTATCATTAAATTGGCGGGTTGTTTTAAGAATGATTTTTCCGGTCCAGGTAGGCCGCGATCCGCTTCATCCCCTCTTCGATGTTCTCCAGGGAATTGGCATAAGAGAAACGCAGGTAGCCTTCGCCGTTGTCGCCGAAATCGACGCCCGGCGTTACGCCGACATGGGCGTTTTCGAGGATGTCGAAGGCGAGTTGGTAGGAATTTGGATGGATGTGGGCGGCGTTGGCGAACACGTAGAATGCGCCCGTGGGGGCAATCGTGATGCCGAAGCCCATCTCTTTAAGGCGTGATATCATGTGAATGCGGCGCTGGTTGCAGGTGTCGCGCATTTTCGCAACATCAGGCCCGGCGTGTCGGAGGGCCGCGATGCCGGCCTTCTGGGCCATGGCATTGGCGGAGATGAAAAAGTTCTGCTGGAATTTCTGCATGGGCCGGATGAATTCCCTGGGCGCGATCACGTAACCGAGCCGGTAGCCGGTCATGGCATACAGCTTGGAAAACCCGTTGAACACAAAGGCCCGGTCCGTGTATTCCAGGATGGAACGGGCCTGCCCCTCGTAGACCAGGCCGTGGTAGATCTCATCCGACAGAATGAAGTGGGGAAGATCGGCGATCTCGGCCATCTTTTCCCCGGAAAGCAGGTTGCCGGTGGGGTTGGAGGGGGAGTTGATGAAGATCCCCTTGGTCCGGGGCGTTATTTTTTCCCGGATGGCTTCGGTGCGGTATTGGAATCCGTCGGCCTCGTATACGGGAACCGTCACGGGCCGGCCCTGGACATACCGGATGAAATTGCCGTAGCAGGCGTAACCGGGATCGGAAATGATGATTTCATCCCCCGGGTCCAGGAGGGCGGAAACCACCAGCAGCATGGCCGGAGAGGTTCCCGATGTGACGACCACCTGTTCCGGCGAGACCGACACTCCGTATGTCGCATGGTAATGTTCGCAGACGGCTTCCCGTAGTTCGATCATACCGAGGCTGTGGGTGTAATGGGTATGGCCGTCCTTGAGGGCTTTCACGGCCGCTTCGGTTACGCAGGCCGGGGTGTCGAAATCCGGCTCGCCCACTTCCAGGTGGATCACGTCGATGCCGTTGCGTTCCATGTCATGGGCTTTTTCCAGCACGTCCATGACGATAAACGATGAAATCTCATCGGATCGTTTTGCGATCATCTTTTCTTCCGTTGAACCTACAGCTTTTTCATATCCGGGAGTCTGACGAATTTTTTGTCAAAGGTAACCACGATATCCGCATGATCCCGATAATCCTCACGAATCAGCCGGTCCGCGAGCCCGGCCCCCGTGCCGTTGACATCCCTGCTTGGTAAATTGTCGTAGGGTGAAATAAGGCTGAAGTCAACTCAAATTCACTGCGATGGGATGCTTTGTTTTTTCCCGGTGTTTTTTCCGGTTGCCAAAGTCATCCGCATCCGGTAATGAAAATGGATCAACATTATAACGGGTCGGGTCATGGTGCATTGATCCGACCCCGCGCATCGGGGTGTCGCTAAACGACTGAGAATCCGGAGGACCGGATAACCCTTTGAACCTGATCAGGATCATGCCTGCGAAGGGAAATGATGCCGCCGCCGGGATTTTTTTTATGGGCAGCCGTTTCTCTTTTCAGGGAAACGGCTTTTTTTGTTTTTTGATCCGAAGGAAATCGCTTTTTATTTTGTTGCTTCAGGCGGGGCCGGGAGGATGTTTACGCCCGGCCCGGTTAAAAAAACCCATAAAACGAGGAGGAAAGACATGGCATTAGATGAAATCATCATCACGCGGGCGATCGTGGATCGGTATTATCAAAAACTCACGGATCACCTGGAAACCGACGTGGCCATCGTGGGCGGCGGACCGTCCGGACTGGTCGCGGGTTACTTTCTTGCCAAAGCCGGCAGGAAGGTGGTATTGTTCGAACGAAAATTGAGCATCGGCGGCGGCATGTGGGGCGGGGGCATGCTGTTCAACGAAATCGTGGTGCAGAAAGCCGCGCTCCCGATACTGGAGATCTTCGGCGTGCGGACCGTGCAGTACGGAGAGGATTATTACACGGCCGACGCCATCGAGGCCGTGACCTCCCTGGCGGCCGAGGCTATCCGGGCCGGGCTGGCGGTGTTTAACTGCATGACCGTGGAAGACGTGATGATGCGACCCGAAGGGGTCCAAGGGCTGGTGATCAACTGGTCGCCGGTGGAAATGACCGGTTTGCACGTGGACCCGCTCACGGTCCGTTCCCGGTTTGTGGTGGACGCCACCGGCCATGCCGCCGAGGTGGTCAAGGTGGTATCCCGAAAGGTTCCCGGCGATCTGCTGACGCCATCGGGAAAGATCGATGGCGAAAAATCCATGTGGGCCGAGCGGGCCGAGGCTCTGACCCTTGAAAATACGAAAGAAATTTTTCCCGGCCTTTATGTGGCGGGAATGGCGGCCAACGCCGTGTTCGGCGGTCCGCGAATGGGTCCCATTTTCGGCGGGATGCTGCTCTCCGGACAAAAAGTCGCCGAAGAATTAATCAAACGTTTATCATAGGAGGATAGGGGTCAGGTCGAAATTTTGGATAAACTTCCCGCACCTTGGGCCATGAAAAAATACCGCTAAGCGGGATGATCAGCCGTAAACGGAAAATTGTCAAAAGTGTAGCACTGACCCCTCAAAAATCATGACACAACTTGAAGATGCCGGAAACAACCGAATTACCGAGGCCATGGAACAGGCCGCGGCTCACGAGGGACTTGATCCTGAAACCATACGCGCGGGCGTGGCAGCCGGCGAAATCGTTATTCCCAAAAACATCGGCCGGTCCTTTGATGCCAGGGGGATCGGCAAGGGACTGCTGACCAAGGTCAACGCCAATATCGGCACCTCGCCGAGCCATGCGAACATGGATGAGGAACTGGAAAAACTGGATGCTTCCGTTGCGGCTGGCGCGGACGCGGTCATGGACCTGTCCACGGGCGGAGATCTCGACGGGATCATGAAAGCCGTCATCGACCGGTCGCCGGTCATGATCGGAACGGTCCCGATATATAAGGCCGTCAGCCGGGTGTTGACCGAAGGCCGGCAATGCGCCGAAGTGACCGAAGATGAAATATTCGACGAGATCGAACATCAGGCAAAGATCGGCGTGGATTTTATCACCGTGCACTGCGGCATCACCCGGGCATCGGTGGCCGTCTTGCGGGAATGCCATCGGCTCATGGGCATGGTTTCCAGAGGCGGTAGCCTGATGGCCGAATGGATCGTGCGCAATAAGGCGGAAAATCCTCTGTATGAACGCTACGACCGTCTTCTGGAAATCGCCCGGGCCTATGACGTGACCTTGTCGCTTGGCGACGGACTCCGGCCGGGTACGATTTTTGACGCCCACGACCGGGCACAGATGATGGAAATGATCATCCTTGGCGAACTGGCTCAGCGGGCCCGGGCCGCCGGGGTCCAGGTGATGATTGAAGGACCGGGCCATGTGCCGTTAAGCCGCATTGCAGCGGACATGATTCTGCAGAAACGGATCTGCGGCGGGGCGCCGTATTACGTGCTCGGGCCACTTCCCACGGATATCGCCGCCGGGCATGATCATATCGCCGGCGCCATCGGCGGCGCCATTGCCGCGGCAGCCGGCGCGGATTTTCTCTGTTACGTGACCCCGGCGGAGCATTTGGGGCTTCCCACGGTGGCGGACGTTCATGACGGCGTCATTGCTTCTAAAATCGCGGCCCATATCGGCGACCTTGAAAAAAAGATCGCCTCGGCATGGGATCGCGACCGGACCATGACAACGGCCCGGGCCGCCTTTGACTGGGAAACCATGTTCGCCATGTCCGTTGATCCGCAAAAGGCAAGGATGGTCAAGGGCCGCGGCGGAAACGACAAGCCCGATGTCTGCACCATGTGCGGGGATTTCTGCGCCTTAAAGACCCATGCACGGGCTTTTGACAATAACAACAAATGATCAAATCCGGGAACAGTGGTAGACTGGGGAAAGATTTAAAACCTGTCCTCTTAACATACATAACATATGGGTCAAAAAAAAAAATTTGAGGAGTCTGAGATGACGGAATTTAAATTTCAGCCGATGTTTCCGCTGCCGGAGGTTGATGACACTCAGTACCGCCGCCTGACCGGAGATCATGTGCAAACGGATAATTTTGACGGCCGCCCCATCATCCGCGTGGATGCACAGGGCCTGGAAATGCTGGCCGAAGCCGCCTTTACGGACATGGCTTTTCTCTATCGGACCGCGCATCTTCAGCAACTGGCCAATATCGTCAATGATCCGGAAAGTTCCGACAACGACCGGTTCGTGGCCGAAGAAATGCTCAAAAACGCCGCCATCGCGGCCGAAAGGGTTTTCCCCATGTGTCAGGATACGGGGACGGCCATTATCATCGGCAAAAAGGGCCAGCAGGTCTGGACCGGCATCAATGATGAAGCGGCCCTGGCCAAAGGGGTGTTTAACGCCTATACGCAAAATTTCCTCCGCTATTCCCAGCTTGCGCCCCTTTCCATGTACGAGGAGATCAATACCCGCTGCAACCTGCCCGCCCAGGTCGAGCTTTACGCCACCGGCGGCAGCGCCTATGAATTTCTCTTTGTCGCCAAGGGCGGCGGGTCGGCCAACAAGACCTTTTTATTCCAGGAAAACCGCTCGGTGCTCGATCCGCAAGTCCTGGAGGCGTTTCTGACCCGCAAGATGAAAGCCATCGGCACGGCCGGGTGTCCGCCGTATCATCTGGCCGTGGTCATCGGCGGCACATCCGCCGAAGCCGTCCTCAAAACCGTCAAGCTTCTGTCCGCCGGATACCTTGACGGCTTGCCCACAACGGGCAATGCCCTGGGCCATGCCTTCCGGGACCCTGAACTCGAAGGGCGGCTTCTGGAGATATCCCGCACCATCGGCATCGGGGCACAGTTCGGCGGAAAATATTTCTGCCATGATGCGCGCGTCATCCGGATGCCGAGGCATGGCGCATCGTGTCCCATCGGCATCGGCATCAGTTGCAGCGCCGACCGGAACATCAAGGGGAAAATCAAGGCTGACGGCATTTTCCTTGAGCAACTGGATGAAAATCCGTCCCGGTTCCTGTCGGTGTCGGTGGTATCGGCGGCAATGGGCGTGCGCATCAATCTGAACCGGCCCATGGACCGGATCAGGGAAGAATTGAGCCGATACCCGGTGGCCACCCGCCTGCTGTTGGACGGCGATATCGTCGTAGCCCGGGATATCGCCCATGCAAAGCTTTTTGAGCAGTTGAAAAAAGAAGGCGATCTTCCCGCCTATTTCAAGGAACACATTATTTATTACGCCGGTCCGGCCAAAACCCCGGAAGGATATGCCTCGGGTTCTTTCGGTCCCACCACCGCCGACCGAATGGATACCTACGTGCCCGAATTCCAGAAGCACGGCGGGTCCATGGTGATGCTGGCCAAGGGGAACCGTTCCAGGCAAGTGACCGAAGCGTGCAAAGCATATGGCGGGTTTTATCTGGGTTCCATCGGCGGTCCCGCGGCACGTCTGGGCCGGGACTGCATCACCCGTTCGGAGGTGATTGCTTATCCGGAACTGGGCATGGAAGCGGTTCATAAAATCACCGTCAAGGATTTTCCTGCGTTTATCATGATCGACGACAAGGGGAACGATTTTTTCAACGGCCTGCTGTCGGAGGTGTGACCGGGCCACGGACTCGGCTGGAAAAGGATTTTTTCGCACACATTTGGCCCAGGGGGTGCAATGAGACGCATACAAGGGTATTATCACGATTTTGCTGAATTTCTCGACAAGGGTATCTGGCTGGATCCGCCGGATGCGAGCAGAATGCGGATACTGGCCTTCCAGGTCGTCCGCATCCTGCTTCTCACCCTGCGCGGCCTTCAGAGCCAGGTGGTCCTGCTGCGGGCCGCGGCCCTGTCCATCAGTACCCTCCTGGCTGTCGGGCCTTTGCTGGCCCTGGCATTTATCGTGCTGAAGGCGCTGGATGTCCACACCCGGCTGGAGCATTTTCTGATCAATTACCTGACCGCCGGCCAGGAAGCGCTGAGCCAGCGGATCGTCGATTATATTTCAAATACCGATTTTGCGGCCCTTGGCGCCATCGGCACGGCGATGCTGGTATATGCCGTAATCATGATGCTCAGCAACGTGGAGCAGACCTTAAACAAAATCTGGGGCATCACCCGCAACCGGAATATTTTCCGAAAAGTCACCAATTACACCACGGTTCTGATTTTTGGCCCACTGCTCATGGCTGTCTCCACGGCCATGCTGGCTTCGTTTTCCTCAACCACCGTGGTCCAGGTCCTGACGCAATACGGGGTTTTCGAGCGGTTTTTCGTCCTGTTTAGAACCATCATTCCCCATGCGGGTTTCTGGATCGGTCTTACCGCCATTTATGTCCTGCTCCCCAACACGCGTGTCCGATTTGTGCCGGCGCTGATCGCGGCCATCATCTGCGGAAGCGCGTGGGAACTTGCTTTCAACGTGTATACGGGATTCAACATCGGCCTGACCCGTTACAATAAGATTTACGGGACCTTTGCGGTGCTTCCGGTTTTTATCATCTGGCTCTACATAAGCTGGATCATCGTGCTGCTCGGGGCTCAGCTTGCCTATGCCATTCAGAACGTGAAAACCCACCAGCAGGATCTTAAGGCGGACGACTACGGATATGATCAGGTCGAACAGATGGCCGTGGCCGTCATGGTCATGATCTGCGAACGGTTCAACCGGGGCCTTCCCCAGATGACGGCCGAGCAGATATCGAGCACCTTTTCCATTCCCCTGCGATTGGTAGGCCAGATCACCACCAGGCTTTACGAAGGCGGATTGCTGGTGGAAATCTACGGTGACGAAACCCTGTATCATCCCAGCCGGAATCCATCTAAGATCAGCGTGTTGGATGTCTATAGGGCGATGCGGTGGTCCCGGGAAACCGCCTGGCGGGTCGGGGGAAAGGCATACGGTAAAATATTTTCCGAATTGATGGAAACCAGCAGAAACTTTGAATCGGGTCACTTCGGAACGATCTTTATGACGGACCTGATCAAGAGGAGTGCATCGTTTGCTGCGTCGTGAAGGCATCCAAATCCTCCTGGCGGGACTGATAGCGCTGTTTTTGATCATGTCCCCGGGGATCGCCGGCGCCGATCGCGAAGGCCAGTGGTTTCGCATCCAGGCGTTTGAGTTCAGGGGCGTCACCCAGGTGGATATAAATGACCTGCTCGAAGCCCTGGCCGTCAAACCGCCGCCATCGTGGAAATTCTGGGCCACCCATCCGGTGGTAAGCCCCCAGGAACTACAGGACGACGCCATCCGTATCCGCCAGTTCTATCATGATAACGGGTTTTACCAGGTGGACGTGACCTATGAGGTCATCTCCGCGGATCTGCTGCGGTTTTTCCGGTATATTTATGATATTGAAGAAATTTTCGATGTTTTTCGTTTTGATGTTCCCCATGATGAAGCAGCTATCCGGGACGGAAGGGTTATTTTCAGGATCGTCGAGGGTGACCCGATCATCATCGGCAATGTGGATCTGGCGTTTCTGCATGAAATCGATACGGTGACGACTTTAGAGCTTGCCGAAAGTCTGCCGGTACAGTCCGGACGCGTGTTCAACCGGGATGCATATGAGGATGCAAAGGATCATATCCGAACAACGCTAGGCAACCGGGGATATCCTTTTACAGCGATTCAGGGAAGCGCGCTGGTGGATCTTAACAGGATGGTTGTAGATATTACCTATGAAATCAATCCCGGGCCACGCTGCTATTTTGGTGATATTCATATCACCGGCCATGAGGACTATGTCTATTCCCGGGTCATTCAACGGGCCTTGCGTTTCCGATCGGGGGAACAGTACAACGCGGAAAAACTCGATGAAAGCCGCTTGAATCTTTTCTCTCTCAATGTATTCAGTTCGGCCCTGATCACTGTAGGGGAGGTTGATCCCCAAACCAATACGGTGCCGATTCATATTCAGGTCCTTAAGCGAAACCAGCATGGTGTGCGGGCCGGTATCGGCTACGGCACGGAAGACCGCCTGAGGCTCCAGGGCGCCTGGAGTTACCGGAACCTGACCGGACGGGCCGACCGGCTGACCGTCAAGGCCCGACGGTCCGACATCAGGGAAAATATCAGGGGGGAATATCGGGTGCCTTTTTTTCTCGGCCCCCGAAACGATCTGATTGCCGAAACCGGCCTTGACCGGGAAAAAGAGACCTTTTACACCCTCCGGAAGGCTTTCACGGAGGTCAACATCAATCGCCGCATTGGTCCGGAATGGTTTGCGAACATCGGTTACAATCTTGAACTCAACCGCCTCGACGATATTAAAACCGGTTCTGCCGAAGACACTTTAAACGCCTCCGGTGAAGAGGATTATCGCGTTTCCGCCGTCAGGCTGGATGTCGGGTTTAATTCCTTGGATGACGATCTGTATCCCTCGTCAGGTCGGCACATTCTTTTCTCCATGGAAAGCGCCACGGGCTACCTGGCCTCGGAAATCGATTATTTCAAGCCGACAATAGATACCAGAATTTTTTTTCCCCTGGCCGGGCAGATGGTGATCGGCGGAAGGGTGCGTTTCCGGAGCATTGAAAGGACAAGGAGTACCGATTATATTCCGATTAATAAACGACTTTTTCTCGGCGGCAGCAAATCCGTGCGGGGATACAGTTATCAGGAGCTCCCGGTACTCGACAAAAACGATCATCCCGTCGGTATCGGCGGATTGTCTTCATTTGACGGCACTCTTGAACTTCGGTATCCTGTTTACATGGATTTTGCCGGCGTCGCGTTTGTCGATATGGGTGTGCTTGATGCCAGTTCCTATAGTCTGGAGCCCGACCGGATGCGTTATACCTGCGGTCTCGGCCTGCGATACGATACAATGCTGGGACCGATTCAACTGGATATCGGGTACAAGCTCAATCCGCCCAGGATCGGTGACCGGGATGGCCCTGATTTAGCACGGTTTGTCGATACTGATCGTTGGGGGTTTCACTTTAATATCGGGCACGCATTTTAAGATTACGGTTTAACACTTTAAAACCCTAAAGCCTATCCCCATGAATGAAAAAACCCCGAAAACAAAGCCTAGAGCATGGATACGCCGGATTCTATTAGTGCTTTCGGTTCTGCTGGTTTTTTATGCCGGTGTTTTTGCATGGCTTCAGACGGATTCCGCCCGGCAGATATTTTTGCGGCTGGTTATCAGCGCCGTCGAAAACAATTTTGAAGCGACATGCCGCATTGAAAGCATCAGCGGGAAAATCACAAAAGACCTTGAGCTAAGGGGTATCGTGCTTCAACCCGAATCAGGCGGATCGCCCCTACTGACCGCGGACCGAATGCGCATTTCAATGGTCCTTTTTCCGTTGCTGTCCAAAACGATATGGATTCCGGTTCTTGAAATAACCGGTGTAAGGGTGAATCTGGAAAAAGTTAACGATCAAAAATGGAATTACCAGACACTGCTCCCGGACCACCGCCCACAAAAAAGAAGTTGGGCGGATCTTTTTACCATCGATATCCGGCAAATCATTATTTCTGATGCTTCTATTTCCATAAGACCACAGGCGCAAACCCCGGACACGCCCGAAAGGACCGCCATTTTCGAATGCCGGGCCTCGCTGTCCGCAGGGCGGCAAATATCGGTCGACATCAAACAACTCGCGTTTCAGATGGATGATCCTCACGTGGTTCTCACCAATGGCGCCGGCCGTGTCAGGTTTGATACGGATACAGGCGAAATCGAGATTCAGCACGCACGACTGTCCGGAGAGCAATCCACCATTGAATTTGACGGCCGGGTGATGACCGCCGGAAAAATGTCGTTCACTGATCTCCGTTCGACGCGTATGGCCATATCTCTTCCGGAGATCGGACGGGCGTTAGGCTATGGGATTGCCGATACCGGTATTGTCACCGGTGAAATCGCCGTCACCGGGATGTTTGATGATTTGAATTTTCGAGCGGCTCTTGAATTGGGAACGAGCCAATTGCAAGCGGAAGGCGTCATCGGCATTGATGATCGCTGGGCCGTGGCATTAGATATTACCGGCCGCCTGAAGAATGTCGACCCGACAGTTATCCCTGTTCCCGGTTTCGATGATTTTGTTGGAAACGTGAATGCCGAAGTAGCAGTCAACGGACAATATTTCCATGAGGATGGATTTTCAGGCAATGTCGACATTGATCTGGGACCCTCACGCCTGGCTGGATATGACATCGGCAATGCATCCGTGCGGTCCGTTGTCCGGGGCGCCGATCTTCTTGTGGAACAATTTTATATCGATACGCCTTATGGTCGGGCCGAGGGTCGGGCAGAAGGCTGGGGAATTCTGTCAACGGATATCGACCGACGCGTTGACCTGACGCTGACCGCCGGCAATGTAAATCCGGCCCGGTTTTTTAATAAAGACGACATATCCGGTGATATTAATTTTATACTCCGTTCCGAAATCACGCTTCCCGGCGGAGGCGCCTTCAACCGCACCAGCGGGCGCATCCATGTCCGGTTTCTGCCGTCTACGATCATGGATTTCGATGTTCACGATGGAAATATCGAAGCCTCATGGTTAGAGGATCAGATCACCCTTGATCGGTTTGCACTCGAAGGGAATGCAGGAACCTTGACCGCCTCCGGAAACGGGGCTGTGCGGGATCTCTCATACCGAGGCACGGTGACCGCAACGCTTTTGGATCTGAAAACCATGGCGCCGATTATCCGGCAATATACGGATGATCACGGCCTTTCAGGAAGCGCCGCGGTTAAAGCCGTTCTGGAAGGCCGGGGCATGATGGCGGATGTTATCGCTGAAATTCGGGCAGCAGATGTCATGTTTCGGGACATTTCAGCGGCCGGGTTGGATATTGATGGTCATTGGCAAGGCGTGTTGGAAGATTTTACCCTTTCGGCGGTGCTGCATGGCTGGGATGTACGCTATGATGAGGTGCGGATTTCCAGTCTGGACATGACCTCATTATGGTCATCCACCGCAGCCGATATCGACCTGACGATAAACGCGGCATCCGGCGAAGCACTGGCCATGTCCGCCGGCGTTCATGACTGGATGGGTCCGGTCCGGGAAATTCGGTTGAACCGCGTGATGTTTACCTCTGATGGTCTGCCGCCGCTGGTGTCCGAACATCCGGTACAGATAACCATATCAGCAGATAGCGCAGTCATCGAATCATTAAAGCTCATCTCCAGCAAAGCGTCTCTTGAAGCCGGCGGCACCTTCGGGTTCGCGCGTCCCAATAAACTTTCCGCTGAATTCATGCTCCAAAATCTGGATTTGCAGATGATCCTCGGTTTTTTTGAAGGTGGTCACAAAGTCGAAGGGAGCGTAAACGCGCATTTGGCGTTATCCGGTTTTGCCGATGATCCGGTGGTCAATCTTTCGGCGTCCATTGATGAGGGCAAATACAAGGATTTCCGGATATCGGAGGCCCGCATCCGATCGACATACCAGAGCGATAAAGCCCACATGGAAATCTCTGTTTTCGGGTCGGGCGGTAAACTCATGGATGCATATGGCTCGGTTTCCTGCCGTCTGGCACTGTATCCGTTCGGATTTTCATTTGGACCGGAAAGCGTTGTCCTGTCAGTGACGGTGGATGATCTGCCCGTTTCTGATCTGGCGGCATTCTGGGACACCGCGGGCGATATGTCAGGCCGGATATCCGGGCACATCAATCTGTCGGGATGGACGGATCAGCCGGTTATTGACGCGTCGGCCGCACTATCGGATTTTACATACCGGAAATTCCATCTCTCGAATGCAATGATGACGGGGGCGTATCAGGACGAAAATATGCGGTTTCAGGCCACTGGTTTTATGGGTGAGCGCAAAGTGGCGGATATCGGCGGATCTGTTCCGATGCGGCTCTCCCTTTCACCTTTTACATATGAACCCCGTCCGGACGGCATGCGGGTCGCCGTGGCTGTCGATGATTTTGATATATCCGTCATTGACGATATGATCCGGCATCCCGAATACGGTATTTCCGGTATTGTTCAATTGGCGGCTGAGGTCGGCGGCACCGTAAACCGCCCGCTTGTAAAGGGTCGACTCGCTCTCAGGGAAGGGTCGCTTCGTATCAAGCCCCAGCGATTGTTTTACAGCAGACTGGAAGCGGACTTGAAATTCGGTCCGGATACCATTGAAATAGAAGAGATTTTGATTGCGGAAGATGCGGGCGGCCATTTGTCGCTCAAGGGCGTGATCCACCATGATCAATTTGTACCAGGTGTCTTTGATATCCGTGCCGTGGGAACAGATATACAGATTCCTTTTCATGCCGGGGTATCGGGCGGCATGAGCCCGGATCTGAGATTTGAGGGCACATGGGATGCGCCGGTTGTCAAGGGCGATGTCCGGATTTCCAGGGGCCGGGTCAATCTCGATGTCCTGTTTTCGCGACAGCCATCTGAAATCAAGGTTATCCAGCCGATGGCCGACGATAACGGGGTATTCCGGATCTCGGATGAAACCCCGTCGGCCCTTGCCTTTGTCGAACCTCTGAGGGCGGATGTTACCATCACCGTTCCCGGTAATGTCTGGCTTAGGGGAAAGGATGAATCAATCGAAATCAGGGGCAAGGTCCATGTGGAGAAAGAACCGGGCAGGCCTTTTATTGTCCATGGTCCCCTTAGCGCCGTAAGGGGAACCTATCAGTTCAGGGGCAAGCTTTTTAAAATCACAAGAGGTGAATTGAATTTCATCGGCCAGGAGATCATTGATCCGCCCCTTGATATCCAGGCCGAAACCCGCATCGGCGATGTCCTGATCATTATTCACCTGACCGGAACCTATGAAAAGCAGACGATACGGTTTGACAGTATACCGCCGATGGATGAAGTCGATATCATCTCATACCTGATTTTCGGCAGGCCACAGACGGCCCTGACAGAGGGGGAGAGTTTCAGGGCCGGGGAAGCGGCCCTTGCCCTTACCGGCCAGATCGCGGCGGATGAGCTGAGGGATATACTCGGGGACCGTTTTCATATCGACTATATCAATATCAGCGCCGGCAGCGGCGGATTTCAGCATGGATCGCTATCCATGGGAAAATACCTGACCCCCCGGGTGTTTGTCATCTACCGCCAGACCTTTTCATCGGAAGATCCTCAGCAGGTGGAAGTCTATTATGAAATAGACCGCAATTTCAGCCTGGAAACCCAAATCAATGATGAAAAGACGCTGGCCGTGGACCTGATCTGGAAGTACGAATTCTAACACCAACACATAAAAGCGCTAGTGTCCGCAATAGGGGCATTTCATGGATCTTGCTCCTTGGCTTATGTTTTAAAATTCCGGCGACGTTTTGACTGATTCGATAAGTATCACGGTTAATTGAGTATTACAATCAGAATTATTTCTCAGGGCTTCTGCTTGCCAGCCAGTGAAAACTTCTTATATTCCGTCAAACGCGTGATTGCATGGCGTGTTATCCGGGTTGCAAGCAATCAAAACACACAGGCGTGTCAAGCGGCGATTATTTTGAAGGTGGGAGAACTATGAATATGGATGAAAAAATCGTGGAGCCCCTTAAAAAGGTGACCCTGTCCGTAACACCTGGAAACGCGCCGGATGGATCGGGACCGGCAGGGCCGACACAGAAGGTTGAATTTATTTTCGGCGTGGGACCCCGGGGACTTGCGCCGTTTGAATATGAACTGGCGGGTATGAAGCCGGGTGATAAGTTAACGATTCCAGTGGTCCGGGAAAAAGCCGGGGAGGTTTTCTGTCATTTGCAACCCCTGTTTTGCGGCATGACAGCCCACCATGAGTGTTTATATCTGAATGTCGGCATTACAGACGTCACGGATGCCCAACACCGGGAAGTGATTCGCGCCCTGGCGGGCGCCGCGGCATGCGGATCGGACTGCGGCTGCGGTTGTGGCGGGCACTGAACCGGCTTGGAATGTCTTTTTTTTTGGGGGTTGCGAAACGGAATATGTCCGTGTCAGTCCTTAAAGACCAGCTTGCCTCCCAGGTAACCGGCGATACCCGTGGCCAGAAGCAGCACGATGTGAAGCAGGAAAAGAACGAGCGGCATGGATGCCGGGTTTTGGAGTAATTCCGGATTAAAAAGAAACCAGAGCGTAATAATGACGGCGCAAACCGTTACCACGGCGGCTGAGATGAATTTTGCAATAAAGATGCTGGTCCGGCTGCTGTTATATTTTTTTTGCCATTCATTGATGCCGGAATACAAAACCACCGGCAGGGCCAGCACCACAAAAACCATGTTATAAAAAGCCGCATGGAACAGACCGGCGGAAGTAAAAAGCATTCCCAGAATAACAAACAGAACAACCGCCGGTACGACACCGTTAGGTACATGCACGGCGATGGGGTGGAGGTGGTGTTTGACCATCAGGTCGGTCAGGGTGTCGTAAATGGTTTTTACGGCGGGGATGCCCTTTTTGTCCATCTCCTTCTGTGTTTGGGGCGCCTTCAGGGATGACTCTGAAGCCATTGCGGCCTGAGCGGTTTCTTTTTCCGTTTTCGGTGTGTTTTGGGAAGCGTTTTCCGCCGCATCCGTGATTTCAACGAATTTGCTGCGATCCGCGCCACAGACC
>Ga0351945_1068_pt1 | contig 15560 bp, 14 predicted proteins | sample BONcelT113001F14_FD_205814 | JGI IMG/M metagenome (GOLD analysis project Ga0351945, IMG submission 205814) | Enriched cells from coal bed in the Powder River Basin, Montana, United States - BONCAT cells T11 rep3 HSBNCT.T11.300.1.F14 ... | reverse complement strand
CGGATTGTTTACAACTCATGCGGCGGCGCGTAAAGCCGTTGAAGCCTTATCCGTTTCTAATCGGAACTGGCAACTCTTTGTAACGCGCATGCTGGCATAATGACCGCGCTAAAACGGCATCGACGCGGCAACTGAAGCTAAGGCGTTTTACCTTATATATTTTCTTGTTTTGTCGACAGGGTTTCAGGTTTAAGGCACTATTGACGGGAACGGATTTCAGAAACGGATCTCAAATCTTTCCCCAGAAGTGATTGACGGACAAAATGGGGCGTCGTCAAGTGGAAAGACACAGGATTTTGGTTCCTGCATTCGGAGGTTCGAATCCTCCCGCCCCAGCCAATTTTTAAACAAACAGAAAAGACCTATGAAAACCATGATAGAAAACGGGTATATCGTATTTTCAGGGAATTCAAATCCTTGTCTGGCCGATGCGATCTGCGGATACCTAAACCGCCAGCGGGGCGCCGCTGAAATCAAAACCTTCAGTGACGGCGAAATACAGATCGAAATTGAAGAAAACGTCCGCTCAAAAGATGTTTTCGTTATCCAGTCGACCTGCCACCCCGTAAACGAACACCTGATGGAACTGCTGCTGATGATCGACGCCTTCAAGCGGTCTTCAGCCAAGCGCATCACCGCCGTCATTCCCTATTTCGGATACGCCCGCCAGGATAAAAAAGTCTCACCGCGAGTGCCCATCAGCGCCAAACTGGTGGCGGACCTGCTGACCACCGCGGGCGCCAACCGGATCATCACCATGGATCTGCATGCCGGCCAGATCCAGGGGTTTTTCAATATTCCGGTGGACAACCTGTTCGCGGCGCCGGTGATCATCGATTACATGAACCAGACCTTCCCGGATGAAAAAATCATTGTTTCGCCGGACGCCGGCGGCGTTGAGCGTGCCCGGGCATATGCCAAGCGTCTCAATTGCGGTCTTGCCATCATCGACAAAAGGCGGGACGCCCCAAACCAGGCTAAAGCCATGGCCGTTATCGGCCAGGTGGCCGGGAAGAAGGCCATTATTTTAGATGATATGGTCGACACGGCCGGCACCCTGACCGAAGCGGCCAAGGCACTGATGGACCACGGCGCTTCGGAAGTGCATGCCTGCTGCACCCATGCGGTGCTGTCCGGACCGGCCATTGGTCGCCTTCTCGATTCGCCCCTGACATCCGTTGTGGTGACCGATACCATTCCGTTAAACGAAAAGATCGCTTCATGCCCTAAACTAAAGGTGCTTTCGGTCACCAGGCTTTTCGGAGAAGCGATCCTCAGAAGCCATACCGGGGATTCCGTTACATCACTGTTTGTCTAAAATCAGATACTTTTACATAAAGGGAGGCATATCACTTGGAAATCCATAAGCTAAAAGCCAGCGTCCGCAATACAGCCGGAAAGGGGAGCTCACGCACCCTTCGCCGGGACGGAAAACTGCCGGCGATTCTGTACGGATCGGATATCGAAAGCGTTTCGCTGTCCATCGACACACACGATATCGAGCTGTTATTAAATAAAGTCAGTTACACCCAGGCACTGATCAACCTTGCGGTGGAAAACGGCCATTCATTTGAAAAAATGGTCATGATCAAAGAAGTTCAGTCAGACCCCCTCACCCGGAAATACATCCATATCGATTTTTATGAAATCAAGATGGATCGAAAAATTTCAACAACGGCTCCGCTTCTGATCACGGGTGTTTCCAAAGGGGTGGAAGCAGGGGGGACCCTCCAGATCATCCGCAGGGAACTCGACGTGGTCTGTTTGCCGTCGGAAATTCCCGACTCCATTGAAATCGATATCTCCGATCTCGACATAGGCGATTCCATTCATGTCGCCGACATCCGGCCCGAAGGCGGCATCGAAATTCCATATGACGTCAACTTTACCGTGGTCACCGTTGTCAGTCCGAAAACGGAAGCAGTAGAGGCGGCTGCTGAAGAACCTGAAGAAGGCGAGGGAACAAAGGCGGAAGCCGGCGATGAATCCGCATAAGATCGGCGACATCGTGATATGTCATTAAATGCCCACTGGCTGATCGCAGGGCTCGGCAATCCCGGGTCCCGATATCAGAACACACGGCACAATGTCGGATTCATGATTGTCGACCGGCTGGCCCAAAAATACGCTATATCGCTGTCTGAAAAAAAAAATGACAGCCTCGTGGGCACCGGGGTTATTGAGGATTTCCGGGTAATTCTGTCCAAACCCCAGAGATACATGAATCAAAGCGGCCCGCCGGTGGCCCGGCTGGCGGCCTATGCCGGCCTGCCGCCGGATAAAATTCTGGTTATACATGACGATATCGACATCATTTTGGGAAAATTTAAAATCAAAGCGAAAGGAGGGCATGGCGGACATAATGGATTAAAATCGATCGTTACGGCCATCGGCACCGGGGATTTTCCCCGCATCCGCATCGGCATCGGTCGTCCGGACACGGCGGCGGATGTCACGGATCATGTACTGGGCCGGTTTAACGCCGAAGAAGCCCGGATGATCGCGCCGGTTCTTGCGTGCGTGGAAGACGCCGTGAAAACGATCCTCTGCAGGGGTTTGATTGAAGCGATGAATCAATTTCATTAATCGGTTTCATAAATCGATAAACACTTAAACTTTTTATCGGGAGGAAGATCATGCAGGAAATCATTGCAAACATTCCATTGACATGTGCGCTCATCGGTGCCGTCGGCATCCTCTATTCCCTGGCCGTGGCCGTCATTATCAAAGCCAAGCCGGCCGGAAACGAAAAAATGGTTGAAATCGCATCAGCCATTGAAGAAGGCGCCATCGCCTATCTCCGACGTCAGGCCAAAAGTATGGGTGCGGTCGGCGGCATTATTCTGATCGTCATCTTTTTCACCCTGGGCCCCAAAACCGCCGTCGGCTTCCTGATCGGCGCGCTGGCATCCTTTGCTGCCGGTTACATCGGCATGCGGGTTTCGGTCATCGCCAATGTGCGCACGGCTGAAGCGTCCAGAGACGGCCTTGCCGCCGGCCTGAGCCTGGCCTTCAAAGGCGGATCAGTTACCGGCATGCTGGTAGCCGGTCTGGCCCTGACCTCGGTGGCCGGTTATTATGCCGCGCTGCTGCATTACGCAACCCCTGTGCAGGATGCGATCCTTGCCCTGGTGGCTCTTGGTTTCGGCGGCAGTCTGATCTCCATTTTCGCACGTCTCGGCGGCGGCATCTTTACCAAGGGCGCTGATGTCGGTGCTGACCTGGTGGGCAAGGTCGAAGCCGGCATTCCCGAGGACGACCCCCGCAACCCGGCGACCATCGCCGACAACGTGGGCGACAATGTCGGCGACTGCGCCGGTATGGCGGCCGACCTTTTTGAAACCTATGCCGTCACGGTTGTGGCTGCCATGCTTTTAGGCCACCTGCTGTTCGAAGGCAACATCATGGCGGTCCAGTACCCGCTGATTCTGGGCGCAATTTCCATTCTTGCTTCGATTATCGCCACGGCGTTCGTACGATTGGGCAAAAACGAGTATATCATGGGCGCCCTGTATAAAGGGATGTTCGGCGCGGCCATTATCGCCGCGGTTGCATTTTATTTTGCCACCATTGAGACCATGAGTGGAGATGCGGCCCTGATGCTCGACGGCGTCGCCATTCCGGCGATTAATCTCTTTTATTCCGCTCTGATCGGTCTTCTGCTGACGGTGCTCATCGTCATCATCACCGAATATTACACCGGCAAATACGGCCCCGTAAAACGGATCGCCGATGCCTCCACCACCGGACACGGCACCAACATCATCGCCGGTCTTGCCGTCAGCCTTCAGTCCACGGCAGCGCCGGTGCTCACCATCTGTCTGGCCATCGGACTGGCCCATCACCTGGCCGGCCTCTATGGAATTGCCATTGCCGCGGTTTCCATGCTCTCCATGACCGGTATGGTCATTGCCATTGACGCCTACGGCCCGATTACGGACAATGCCGGCGGCATCGCCGAAATGGCCGGCATGGACGAAAGCGTCAGGGCCGTCACCGATCCGCTGGACGCCGTGGGCAACACCACCAAGGCCGTCACCAAGGGGTATGCCATCGGTTCCGCCGGACTTGCGGCCCTGGTCCTTTTTGCCTGCTTCACCCAGGAGTTCGTCATTCATGGAACCACGGGCGCCCTCAGCTTTGAGCTGAGCAACGTCAACGTCATCATCGGCCTGTTCATCGGCGGCCTTCTCCCCTACCTGTTCGCCTCCATGGCCATGAGCGCGGTTGGAAAAGCCGGCGGCGCGGTTGTTGAAGAAGTCCGGCGCCAGTTCCGGGAAATCCCGGGCATCATGGAAGGTACGGCAAAACCCGATTACGGCGCATGCGTCGATCTGGTAACCCGGTTCGCCCTTAAGGAAATGATGGTTCCGGCGCTTCTCCCGGTGGTTGCTCCCCTTCTGGTGGGCTTCCTGCTGGGCCCCGTCGCCCTGGGAGGTCTGCTGATCGGCTCCATCGTCACCGGTCTGTTTGTAGCCATCTCCATGACCACCGGCGGCGCTGCCTGGGACAATGCGAAAAAATATATTGAAGACGGCTATTTCGGCGGCAAAGGCAGCGATGCCCATAAAGCCGCAGTCACCGGCGACACAGTCGGCGATCCCTACAAGGATACCGCAGGTCCCGCAGTCAACCCCATGATCAAAATTTTGAACGTGGTGGCGCTGCTGATGGTGCCCTTCCTGCTGTAATTTTACTTGTAAGAATTAATATTGTTTCCGTTAAAAAGGGATCGGCGTTCAGCCGGTCCCTTTTTTTATTGCTTTATATCTACAAAAATGTTATAAATCTTTTTTTAATAGAAACAGGTACTCAAGACGGTCTTCACCGCCATGTCATGATACCGCATATTCCTTATTGTTGTAAGGATTTATATTGAATTAATTAATCAAACCAAATGACCGAAACGCGCCGGTCACCGCGGATGGGGTGAATTTAAGCAGGATCAAGCATCCTTCATTTATCAGTAACGCGCGCATAGTGGTGTATACATGGCAAAAAAAGCAAAAACAATGGAAATTGAAAAAATAGAAACGGCCAAGGAATTCCATGTGGGTGATCTGGCCGTCTATCCGGCCCACGGCGTGGGGCGGATAGAATCGATTGAATGCAGGACCATCAACGGGGACAAGCATGAATTTTATATCCTTAAAATTCTCGACAACAGCATGGTCATCATGATTCCCACCCGGAATGTGGCCTCAGTCGGCTTAAGAGATGTCATCGACAAAAAAGAGATTCCCCGTATCTTTTCCGTTCTCAGAAAAAAAAAGAACGAGACTTTCGACAACCAGACATGGAACCGGAGATACAAGGAATACATGGATAAAATCAAATCCGGCTCCCTTTATGATGTCGCGGATGTTTTCAGGGATCTATTCGTACTCAAACGGGTCAAGGATCTCTCTTTTGGCGAACGGAAACTGCTGGATACGGCCCGGGGATTGCTTCTGAGGGAATTGTGCATGGCACAGAATGTCGATGAGGAAACGGTCTGGGCCGACATCGACGCGCTGTACAACAAACCACAATAAAACCCGTTGCATGCCTGAAGGGGCGAGCGCTATTTTTAAATTCATTGTGGATGACGATGAAGGAGGCTGTCGTTTAGACAGCCTTATCGGCAGCGTCTTCCCCGAAATCTCCCGAACCCTGGCCGGACGTCTCATCCGGGAAAACATCATCCGGGTCAATGACAAAATCCGAAAACCGAGTTTTCGGGTAACGCCGGGGGACACCGTATCCGGATCCATTCCACCCCCAAACACGCCGTTAATCTTCCCTGAGGCCGTTCATATCGACATTCTTCATGAAGATGCCGATTGTGTTGTCCTCAATAAACCGCCGGGAATGGTCGTTCACCCGGCCGCCGGACATTCCGGCGGGACCCTGGTTAACGCCCTGCTGTATCGCTATCCCGGGATCCGAGGCATCGGCGGCATTGAATCCCGGTCCGGCATCGTGCACCGGCTGGACAAAGATACATCCGGGGTGATGGTGGTTGCCAGGACCGAGCCGGCACACCAAGCGCTGTCGCTGCAATTCAAAAAACGGTCCGTTAGAAAAACCTATTTGGGATTTGTTTACGGCATTGTGGCAGAAGAAGGGTCCATCACCCTGCCCATCGGCCGCAATCCCGTCCACCGGAAAAAAATGACGGCCCGCGATCCGGCCAATCCGCGAGACGCGGAAACCCGTTGGCATGTGATAACCCAGTGGGGCGGTATCGCCCTTGTCGCGTTTTCCATCGCCACCGGGCGGACCCACCAGATCCGGGTCCACTGCGCTGCCATGCGCCATCCCATCATCGGCGATACCCTTTACGGCCCGAGTCACCCGAATCGATCCTTTGACCTGACAAAAAAAACGGCGGCGCTTGCGGCCTCCGTTCCCCGGCATCTGCTGCATGCCCGGCACCTTTCCTTTACCCATCCGGCAACCCGGAAATTTATGACATTGGAAGCTCCGCTGCCCGCGGACATGCTGGCATTTCAAAAAGCACTGGACGCCGATTAAAAATAAAAACCCGCTCGGGCTGAAACGGGTTTTTATTTTAATCTTCTGTAGCGGCATGGCCGCAATAACCGTCAACTGCAAATGACGCTATTTGTCTTTAAGATTCAACCGGCATTTTTTTTCAACAGGGTCAAAGGTCAGCACGACTTCCTGACCGTTTCTCCTGTTGCTTATCAACTCCTTGTATTCCTGGGCGATCCGCTGAGAAAAAGCCGACTTGGTTTCAACCGCCGCAGCACCGGCGGCTTTCAGTTTTTCCTGCTGGATATCCCATAAATGATCGATGGAATACTGGGAACGCCTGGTGCCTGCATCCTTTTCGGCCACTGTTTGCGCTGTTTCCTTTACTGCGGTCCTGGTCGCGGCATCCGGGGAGTGCGGCTGTTTTTTCCGGGCTCCGGTCTCGGCATTTTCCCACATCTGACGCCATGACTGCTGATAATAAAAAATTTTCCACTGAAGATTTTCCAACAAGGTTTCGAGCTGGCGGTTGGAAATTGACGGATCGATACGATAGCGCTGGATTTTTTCAATCAAATCGAGGTGACGCGGATGGGGATTCCGGGAGCGGTCCGCCAGATAGAAACGGACTTTCTTGTCCACCTCTATAATCTCGTGAACCAGTCGTGAAATTTCCATTTCAGCGGCTTTGCGCCGGGTCTGAACATCTGCTTTTCGTTCGAATATATCCGCCATGGCATATCTCCCGTGGTGACAGGAAAGCCCCGATAACGGCGGCATGGGTAACTATCGATTTTCGAGGCGCACAAGCATCAGGAAATCAATCATATTCCAATGCGTTATCGACGCCATCCCCAAACCGCATCAGGGCATCGGCGCCGGCACTTCCAGACTTCGCATAATATCAGGATTATAGCACAACCGGCAGCAATTCAGACACCTCTCGGACTCCCGCAGGGCGTCGGCTTCGGAAAGGACCAGATCAACCTCCTCGAAAGAGTGAATCCGATCGGCAACGGGTAACTCCGGCATTACCGCCCGTTGTTTGGCTTCGACCCCATCGACGGATTCAAACACGGTTTCCGGAATGGGTTTGTTCATCAGCATCATGGGCTGCGGCATAACCGGCTTTCCTCTTAAGAAAAGGTCCAGGGACCGGGCCGCTTTTCTTCCGCCGCCGATGGCGTCCACCACCAGGGCAGGCCCGGTTGCCGCGTCGCCGGCGGCGAAAATATAAGGAATATTGGTCTGACAGGTGGCGGGATTGACATCAAATGTACTCCAGCGGGTAACATTTACATCATCTAAGCGATCGCCTTTGCCACGAAAGCCCATGTCGGGGGATTGCCCGATGGCCGTAATGATCATATCCACATCTAAAACCGTTTCGGACCCTTCAACCGGAACGGGTCGCCGCCGGCCGCTGGCATCGGGCTCTCCCAGCTCCATCTTCAGATATTCCAACCCGGTCACCCGGTTCTGCTCGTCGCCGATGACCCGGTGGGGAGCGGCCAGAAAAACAAATTCAATCCCTTCATGCTCGGCCGCCACGATTTCGACGACATTGGCGGGCATCTCCTTCCGGGTTCGACGATAGACCAGATAAACCTTTTTCACACCAAGACGGACCAGGGTACGGCAGCAGTCAATGGCCGTATTGCCGCCGCCCACCACCGCCACCTTGCGGCCGATTCTCGGCAGAGCGTTCATATCCGGCAACACAAGGCCGACTTTGGCCAGAAAATCTATGCCGGTAAAACACCCGTCCAGTTCTTCGCCCGGAACGCCGAGTTTATAGTCGCTCCATGCGCCGATACTGAAAAAAACAGCGTCAAACCCGGCGGCGATCAGCGATTTGAAATCAAAATCCACGCCCAGCCGGACGTTGGTGTGACTCCGGATACCCAGGTTGAGGATGCCATCGATCTCCCAATCGAGTACTTTTTTAGGGAGCCGGTATTCCGGTATCCCGTAGCGCAACATCCCGCCCAGCCTGGGCATGGCCTCGAATATTTCCGCCCGGTGTCCGGCACGCTTAAGGAAAAATGCACAACTCAGGCCGGCCGGCCCGCCGCCGATGACCGCTACCCGTTTACCCGTATCCGGTGCGCATTCCACGGGCACCCGTTTGCCGGAATTCATTTCCCAGTCTGCGGCAAAACGCTTGAGCTGGTTGATGGAAACCGGCTCATCGCCAAGACCCCGGCGGCATTTGGTTTCACAGGGATGGGGACATACCCTGCCGCAGGCCAGCAGCAAGGGGTTGCGCTCGCGGATCGTATCAACCGCTTCGGCATATTCACCCTTTCGAATATGGGAGATATACCTGGGAATATCGATTTCCGCGGGACATGTCTGGCGGCAGGGCGCCAGGGCGTCATCAGCGGCATTTAAATGAAGGAGTCGATGGGAAACCGTTTGAACCTCAATGATCGGTTTCGGGCAAACCCGCTCGCAGGCCCCGCATCCGACGCATTTCTCAATGTCGACCTCGGGATAACCCGCATCGCCCATATGAATCGCATCAAATGCGCAGGCATTCACGCAATCGCCGAATCCAAGGCAACCGATCCGGCAATCCCGCTTACCCCCATACATGGCCGCCAGGGCCCGGCAACTGTTCAGCCCGGTGTAAATAAACCGGTCCGTGGCACGGGTTCCGCCGTCACAGTCATTATAGGATTTCAACGCCTCGGCGGTTCCGGCCTCGGTGCCCATGATGGCGGCGATGGCCGCCACATTCTCCGGGCCGATCAGAATACATGCGTTCGGAGGCGCATCACCACTCACGATGGCCTGGGCCGCAGCCGCACACCCGGCAAAACCGCATCCACCGCAATTGGCGCCGGCTGTCAGGCCTTCGATTTTAGCAATACGCGGATCTTCATAGACATAAAAAATCTTGGACGCGAAACTGAGAATAAGACCGCATCCCGCACCCAGCCCGAATAAAAAAAGAACCGCTTCAACCACGTTATCAACCTCTTGACCGCCTCATTGGTTTTTAAACAGCCCCGGGTGAATGATGTTTTATCGTTGCCGCAACATTCTTTCCATTAAGGGCGCCTGCTCGTCCGGCCTTTTTATACCATGCCCTGGAACGCAAAAAATGCCAGGGAAAACATCCCGGCCGTCACCAGTGCGATGGAAGTGTCCTGTAACGGTTTCGGGACCCTGGCGAGCAAAATCCGTTCACGAACGCCCGCAAAAAGAATCAGCGCGAGCCCGAAACCGACCGCATAAAAGAACGCCGCCACAAGGGATTGCATGAAGGTGAATTCCTTGTCGATGTTGAGCACGCATACGCCGAGCACCGCACAGTTTGTCGTAATCAGGGGCAGAAAAATCCCCAGTCCCGCATAAAGCGCCGGGATGCTCTTCTTTAAAAACATTTCCACAAACTGGACCAGAGAAGCAATCACCACGATAAACGCGATGGTGCGCAGATAAACCAGATTATAAGGCACCAGGATATAGGCGTAAACGAGCCAGGTGATCGTTCCCGCCAGCACCAGAACAAAGATGACGGCCATGGCCATGCCCAGGGCGGTTTCCATTTTTTTGGATGTTCCCAGAAACGGGCAGTTGCCGAGGAACTGAGCCAGCAGGATATTGTTGACGAAAATGCACGCGATGATCAGTTCGAAATAGCCCATAACCTTCTCCTACTTTTTCCCCAACATGTTTAAAATGCAGAGCATCAAGCCGAGACACACGAACGCACCCGGCGCTTTCACCAGAAATGCGAACGGTTCAAAAGACGGGAATAATGACAGAAAGTTAAATGAGAGATCCCCCCATACGGTCAGATGTCCTGCTCCGAAACTTTCCCGCAATGCGCCAAGAGCGCCTAGAGAAATCGTAAAGCCGATGCCCATGCCCAGTCCGTCGGCAGCGGAAAGGCCTACCTTATTCTTGTAGGCAAATGCCTCGGCACGTCCGAGAACAATACAGTTGACCACGATCAGCGGAATAAAAACACCCAGCTTCAGAAAGAGGGGATATGCGTATGCCTGCATCAGAAGTTCAACAACAATGACAAACGTTGCAATCACGATAATAAAACAGGCGATGCGGACCTTCTGTGGAATGATATCACGCAGCAATGAAACCAGAATATTGGCGCACACCAGGACAAACGTCGTGGCAAGGCCCATGCCGAGCCCGTTTTCCATGGTCGTGGTCACGCCGAGTACCGGGCACAAGCCGAGCACCAGCCTGAACGGCGGGATTTCCTTCCACAAACCTTTTGAAAATTCCTGAACCAGGGTTTTGGCCATACTGTTCTCCTAAAATTTTATCTCTTATTTGAACGCCTTGATTTGTTCCGCGATCTCCGGTTTCAGCTTTTGATACTGGTTCAACGTCGCTGCGATACTGCCGCAGACTGCCCGGGAAGTGATGGTGGCGCCGCTGATGGCATTGATCGGGCCGCCGTCTCCGGTCACCTTGATTGTTTCGGTCACGGGAAGGCCTTTAAATTGCGCGGCGAATTTGGGATCATCCTTGGCTCTGGCCCCCAGGCCAGGGGTTTCGCTGTGGGTCGTCACGGCAACGGCCACGATTTTATCCGTATCAAGATTTATCCCTGCCATTACCCCGATATCACCGCCGTAACCGCCTCTGCCGATGTTCTCAAAAACGACCGTAGTGGGTTCTCCATCGAATTTCCCAACAAAGAAGGTTTGTTCAATCTCGCCGTCGGTGAGATTAAAACGATCGGCAATGGGATTATTGGATGCGCCCGCAAGAATTTCCAGGATTGCCGGTCCCTTTACGAACTGCAACTGCTGGACTTCGATCTGCTCGCTGGTGCCGGTGCGAACCGCGGCGAGCAAACCACCCGCGAATGCGCTCAAGACGGTTAAAACAACCACCATTTTGATCATCTCATTCATTTCAGGCAACCTTTCCAATGGCTTTGGGTCTGATTTTATCGATAAGCGGGTTGATCATGTTCATCACCAGAACGGCAAAAATAACGCCATCCACGTGTACGCCGATATTCCGGATCAGAATGGTGAACGCGCCGCCCAGAGCGCCGTATATCAGCATGGGAATGAAATTCACCGGGGACGAGGAGTCCTCTGTGGCCAGAAAAAAAGCACCCATCAGCGTATACCCGGTCAACAAATGGAACACGGGGCCCGCATGGCTTTCAGGATTGATTTTATTGAAAATCAACGCCATGACGATGATACCGCCAAGAAAGGAAAGGGCGATTTCCCATCGGATATACCCGCGGATCATCAGGTAGATGCCGGCGACGATGAGCCCGAGACTATAGGTCGTTCCGATGCCGCCCACCTGGCGGCCCATAAGCAGATCCGTCCAGGAGATGGATGCAACCGCGGATGTTCCAAAGGACTTAACCAGTAAAAGCGGATAGACCGCCGGTTCAAAATCAAACTGATAATTGGCCAGCGCGGCGTTGAAATCCATATGATTCGGCCAGGAGACCGTCAGCATGGCCATGGCCAACACCACCGGGTTAAACGGGTTGGCGCCGATGCCGCCGAAAATCTGCTTGCCGATGACCACGGCGATAAAGGTCGCCAGCACCACCACCCACCATGGAACCGTCGCGGGCATCATCATGGCCGCAAGAAGACCGATAAGGGCCGCATTCCCGTCGCCGATGGATACCGGCCGGCGGGAAATCAGATTGAACAAAAGCTCCCAGACCATGGCCGACCCGACGGCCAGTGCCGCCGCGCCCACCGCCGGCAGACCGTAAAAATAGAAGCCCGGCACCACCGCAAGCATGGAAGCCAGCATGATATTGTAGCTTTTGGCCGATATCCGGCTGCCGTTATGACAAAACGGCGCGTGGGAAACCGTCAGTTTGATGGCGCTATGCATGAGTCACCTCCGCTGCGTTCATGCGATCAAGGGCGTGCTTTGCCAGTTTGATATACTGGAATATGGGAATCCGGGACTCGCACACAAAGGCACAGAAGCCGCAATCGATACAGGCGTAAAGATCGTATTGTTCCGCCGCTTCCGCATACTGACCGGCTTCTAAAAACCGGATCAACAGATTGACCGGCACATTGGTGGGACAGACCCGGACACATTCACCGCAGTTAATGCACGGCGTATCCGACTGCTCCATAATCTGAGCATGGTCCTGGATAATGATGGTATCGGTATCGGCCATAACGGGATACTGGTCGGAATAAACGGAAACCCCGGTCATGGGACCGCCGAAGATAACGCGATCCCCTTGATTCAGCGTTTCGCCAAAAGCATTTAGAACATCCTTTAACGGCGTGCCGATCAAGACCAAGGCCAGTCGTTTGTTCCCGTCTCTGGACACGAACAAAAGGGTCTTTTCCAGGGGCAGGCGCCCGGTGTTATAGGCTGCGCCGAGAGCCGCCACGGATTCCGCGTTAAATACCGCAAAATTTGAATTTTTTTCCGGGGTGGCGCCGCTGCGAACCGCTTCTTCCTGAAAATGCTGCATGATCAGCCGGGGATGGGCCGCCGGGTAACGGGAATCCACTGTTTTGACGATGGCGCCCGCCGTGCCGGCGGTCTGGAGCAGGTGTTGCGGAACCACCAGCACGACATCCAGGACCCCCGTGATTTTCCGCAGGATATCGATCCCCGTTTTTATGGAGATAATATTGTTTTTAACGCAATACTGGTTGGAGACCCCATAAAGATCGGCGTCGACACCGATTACCACGATGGCGCGAACCGACTTTCCCTGCTCGGAAAAGATGCCGAATTCCGGCTTGCCCGGAAGCCCTTCCAGAAAATCTTTCGCATTTTTCAGTGTCGGCGGATTGGAGCTGTCTTTAAAATCCCCATCATCCTCCTGGCGGCCCTCATCATCGAGATCGATATCAACCGCGGTCTTCTGTTCTCCCGATATACCGATAAATGTTGATATACCGGCAATCCGACCGGACCTGCCGGACAGCGCATATCGGTCGCTTCCGGGAGTCAATACCAGCTTCTGCCCGCGTTTCACGCTGTCCCCGACTTTGAGCGCGGCCTGGCTGATTTTTTCGTAGGCCTGATCTATAAACAGGGTGATTTTTTTCTGCGGCGATACGACCAGCGGCTCGCCCTTGATGTCATCGATCACATCATATTCGAGCATTGGCTTGAAGATTCCAAAGAACGATCGCTTCATCATACTTCAACCTTTTATTGCAGCTTATGGATTAATCTTTTCGGCTTGCGTCCGCAGCCGGATCACTTGCTCCGGGGTCGCCGGTTTAATATCCATGACATGTCGCGCAATCATCCATTGCCGGGCCCGCGCCTGAGTTTTCATGGCAACCCATGCATTGATCGTGAAAGGCTTCGGCTCTTTTCCGGGGCATATGACATCCGGCGCAATCGCCGGCTCCGGGCGTCACTCCCATATCTTCGTGGCATCCGATACACTGGCCGTGAAACGCCTGGGTCCGGCCCGGCATGTTTTCATCGTCAATGCCGCGCTGATGACAATCACCGCAATGGGATGCGCCTTCATCTCCCATGTGATGGCAATCCATGCAGTCAAAGCCGAAATTCATGCTGTGAGCGTCATGATCGAATTTCCCGCCGGCGCCCAGGGCCGGGACATATTCCGCCTCAACCTGATGGCAGTCGCCGCACGATACCGGTAAAGCCGAATCATTGTCATCGGCATGATGACAGTCACTGCACGACAGACCATACCGATCCATATGGACCTGATGGTCGAACAAGACCTTCCCGGCGGCGGATTGAAACATCAGGCGGACCGGCGTCTCCGGCGGTTCCGCCGGCAGCATGCCGTAGAAAAGCACGCCGACGACCAGACAAACAACGGCAATCGCATAACCCAGTTTGGTTTCGTTCTTTGAAGTCATCCCTGCAGGTTCCTTTCAGCGGCGCAAGATGCTTTTTTTACGCAATCTCAAACAATATCAAAATGTTTTTCATTCAAGTTTCCGCGTTTCAAAGAAAAATTTTTATTATTTCAGATTCGGTTTGTCAAGGAAATTATGCGAAAATACGTTGATATCGACGATGCCGGCAATATGTCTTACCCGCCTCACGCACGAAAAAAAGCCGATGAAATACATCGGCCTTTTCCGCACGACGGATGTTTCCGGTGGCGAACGCCGGCACGCTTTTACGGCGCACCCGCCGACGCAGAAACGATCCGCAGGGTTTGGGTTATGAAGCCCTAATCCGCCTTTCGTCTCATAAATGTCGGGATATCATAGTTTTCAGAAGGGTCATCCTTGACCGCGTATGCGCCCATAACCCGCTTCATTACGCCGGCTTTCCTTGAACCCGATACGGGCGCCGCTTCCCTGTTGCGGATAAAGGCCGGACGAACCATCTCATTTTCAAAATATTTGAGTTCTTCCGGGGTGGGCGTGCGGACAACACCCCTGGTGATCTCCTTGACGACCCTGGGCTGAGTTTTAATGGCAACGGGAATTTTACCGTTGCCGATGCCGGTGGCAATGACGGTGACCCGCAATTCATCGCCCAGAGTGTCGTCAATGGCCGTTCCCCAAATGATTTCCACATCATCATCGCCGATTTCATTGTAAATCCGCTCGGAAGCCTCGATGGTTTCCTCCATGGTCAAATCCGAACTGGCGGTAATGTTCATCAGCACGCCCCGGGCCCCGGCAATGGAATTGTCTTCTAAAAGGGGATGGGAAATGGCCCGTTCCGCCGCCTCGATGGCCCGGTTTTCACCGCTGGAAACACCGATGCCCATGATGGCCATGCCGGCTTTGGACATGGTGGCTTTCACGTCGGCAAAATCCAGGTTGATCAGACCCGGACGAATGATCAGATCCGTGATTCCCTTTACCGAATGGTGCAGGATTTCATCAGCCCGTTTGAACATGTCGGTCAACAGGGCTTTCTTGGACGCCAGCCCGCGAAGCCGGTCATTGGGGATGATGATGACCGTATCAGCCACTTCCTGCAGCCGGGCGATCCCTTCTTCAGCCTGCTTGGCCCGCTTTCTGGCCTCAAAGGAAAACGGTTTGGTCACCACCGCCACCGTCAGCGCTCCCAGTTCCTTGCAGATTTCCGCGATCACCGGCGCGGCCCCGGTGCCCGTACCGCCGCCCAGA
>Ga0351945_1067_pt1 | contig 15598 bp, 17 predicted proteins | sample BONcelT113001F14_FD_205814 | JGI IMG/M metagenome (GOLD analysis project Ga0351945, IMG submission 205814) | Enriched cells from coal bed in the Powder River Basin, Montana, United States - BONCAT cells T11 rep3 HSBNCT.T11.300.1.F14 ... | reverse complement strand
TGCGGAAAGAGAATTACCACCGGATCGAAAGATACTACGGGCCGTTTCAGCGAAGCTTCCTGCTGCCGCAAACCATTGACCAGGAAAAGGTTGTTGCTGCCTGTGACAAGGGCGTACTGACCATCACCCTGCCGAAGAAAGAAGTGCTCACACCGAAACAGATTACCGTCAAAGTAAAATAATTTCCTCAGGTACCAAGGCAGAGGAACAGGTCGGAGCAATCCGGCCTGTTTTTTTTTGGGGGCGTATCAGCCGAACTGCCGGGAGTCTGTTTGGTACTAAAGATAGGGTGAGAAGAGTTTTGCTGCTCCGTCTCTGAGCTTCTCCGGCAAGGAGCGGCCATCCATTTCTTCAAGGGTAATTTCCCGTGACCGGGAAAGAGTAGTCAGATAATGACATTCCAGCAATCCGGTGAATTGGCAATCATATATTTCCAGGTTCAGTTCAAAATTGAGCCTGAGGCTTCGCGGGTCGAGATTGGCTGAGCCGATGAGGGACCAGAGACCATCCACGAGTAAGAGCTTGGTGTGTACGAAGGGTGGTGGTTGGTAATAAATTCTGATTCCGCTTTGGAGCAACTCCCAGAGATAGGAGCGGGTCGCCCAGTGAACCAGGGGAAGATTATTGTTGGCGGGCAGGATCAGGGATACGTCCACCCCGCGCATGGCGGTGGTAATCATGGCCGATATCAGGGCGCGGTCCGGAATGAAATAGGGGGTCATGATCTGCACACGCTCACCGGCACAGGAAAGGGCACCCATGATAATCCACAGCAGCTTGCGGATTGTCTTGTCGGGTCCGTCTGCTATGGCTCTCACCTGGGCAGGACCCGTTGTCGGTACCAGGGGGAAAAAACGTTCATCGTCATGGAAGTTTCCGGTCACGAAGAACCAGTCTTCCAGAAATACCTTCTGCAGGTCGGCGACCACCGGGCCTTCGACCTTGAAGTGCATATCCACGACGGGAGAAGATGTCTCCGGGAGCCCTACCATATGGCGACCGCCGATGTTCATGCCACCGGTAAAGCCGGCCTTGCCGTCAATGATCAGTGTCTTGCGGTGGTTCCGCAGATTGAGATGCCCCCCCCCCTGGCGCATGGGCAAAAAACGGGCTATTTCAACCGCAGAACCTTGCAGGAGCTTCCGGGCCGTAGGATGGGAGTATTTTTCGCCCAGTCCGTCCACGATGACACGGACTTCGACTCCCCGTGCGGCAGCGGCGCTCAGCGCTTCGACAAAAGATTTCCCGGTGCCGTCGCCGTCAAAAATGTAGGTGCACAGGTGAATGGAATGACGGGCCGAAGCAATTGACTCCAGCATTGCCGGATATGCCTGATCGCCGTTGTGGAAAGCCGCGAGTCTGTTGCCTGCGGTGAGGGGGGTGGAAACTATCCGGTCGGACAGCAGGCGAAGCTCCTTCAGATGGAAGGTGTCGCCGACTATGGGCGGCGGGGATTTCGTCTGATGAGCCGCCTGAAAGGCATCGTGACTGGAGAGGCGGCGGCCGCTTTCCTGCCAGCGCCGGGCTGTGCGGGTGATGCGGTTAATTCCCATGAGCCAGTAGAGCAGGGGCCCAATGAGCGGGAACCAGAGGCTGACCACTATCCAGCCCAACGCGGAGCGTGGATCGCGTTTCATGAGCAGGGCGTGACTCGCTGCCAGCAGCGAAAGTGCTGCTGATACTCCCCATGCCAGGATCCAGAGTATAGTATCCAAGGGTCTCCCGTACCAACCGTATTGCGGACTCTGTCCGGCAAAGGATAACGCAAGCCGGGAAGAGAGGTCAAGGCTTTATCCTGACGCTGATTACCTGGTTTGGTGCGTCTGACTATGCCGGCCCTCGCCTCAGTGACGACAAGATAGCTACCGCTCTTGTTGAGCACCGGATGAAGCAGGCAAATTTTTGTGCTTGACATAATCAAATACTAATTTTAAATTACGATATCAAATATTCATTTGAATAAGTCGAGGCGTTATGACAAAGCAAAGATCAGGTGATACCAGGGAAAAACTGCTGACTGCGGCAAGCGACGTGTTTGTCGAGAAGGGGTTCCGCGATGCTACGGTGGCTGAAATTTGCAAGCGTGCCGATGCAAACATCTCCGCCGTAAATTATTACTTCAGCAGCAAGGAGGCCCTGTATCAGCAGGCATGGCGGCACTCCTTCGCCAAATCGATCAAGGACTTCCCGCAGGACGGCGGGGTGAGCGAAAATGCGCCTGCCGAAGCGCGATTGCGGGGCCAGGTGAAGGCGTTGATACGAAGGATTTCCGACGAGAACAATAAAGATTTTTTCATCTCCCAAATGGAGTTCGTAAATCCAACCGGTCTCTTGGAAGAAGTGATGAAGTCGGAGCTTATTCCTCTGCGGGAAAAGACCCTCTCAGTGATGCGGGAACTGTTGGGTCAGGAGGCAACCGAAGAGCAGGTTGTGTTCTGTGAAACCTGTATCCTCAGCATGTGTGTCCATCCGATGTTGATGCAAAGAGCCAGGCGGAAAATGAAAAACGCAGAAATGCCGGTCATGATGTATGACCTTGATGCATATATCGAGCATGTAATGAAGTTTGCGCTGGCGGGCATTGCCGCAGTCAAAAACGATTTCGATCTGGTCGGACTCGCTGCGCAACACGCTAGGAGCCTGTAGGACTTAGGAAATCAACGCGAAAATTCGGCTGGGCGAGGACAGATTTTGTCGATTTTGCAGGGTAATAGTTGTTCTATTACCCAAAAAAGCGGCGAAATATGGACCGTCCAGACGGATTTGCAGCAGATTTACCCTAAGTCCTACAGGCTCCTAGGGCACACAAATCAGAAAATTGAGGCTCATCCGGATGAAAGAGAAGCAACTCATATTCGCACTCATCACCTTTTCCGCTCTCAGCCTTACGGCTTGCGTCACGGTCGGCCCGGATTATTCGCCGCCGGCGTTGGCCGTGCCGGCTTCCTGGAACCGACTCGAAAACTCGGCCCGGCCAATTGCGCATGACGCTGCATCCGACGAACTGAGCCAGTGGTGGCGCAACCTGAACGACTCGCTGTTGTCAGAACTGGTGAATGAGGCACTGCAGGCCAGCCCCGATCTGCGTGGTGCACAGGCCAAACTGCGCGAGTCACGCGCCCGCCTCGCGGTTGCCGCGTCCGGGCGTTTTCCGGAAGTGACCGCATCCGTCAGCGCGAGCCGCAGCCAGTCGAGCGAGGATACCGGCAGCGGCAACGCGCGGGAGATGTTTATCGCAGGTTTTGATGCAAGCTGGGAACTGGATGTGTTTGGCAGGGTACGCCGAGGAATTGAGGCAGCCGGGGCTGATCTCGAATCGTCCGTAGCAAGCCTTCATGACACTCAGGTTACGCTGGTAGCTGAAGTTGTGCGAAACTATGTCGAGGCACGTTCCCTGCAAATCCGCCTTGGCATTGCCCGCGACAACCTTGCCAGCCAGTCGGAGACGCTGCAGCTCACCGAATGGCGCGCCCAGGCCGGACTCGTCAGCAGCCAGGACGTCGAACAGGCGCGCAGCAGCCGGGAGCAAACCCGGGCGCAGATTCCCAGCCTGGAAACCAGCCTGGCCGAGGCGGAGCATCGTTTGGACATCCTCTTGGGCAAGGCTCCGGGATCGCTGCACGCCCGCCTTGCCGCGGCCGGCGGCCTGCCGAACCTTCCGGAAAAGATTGCCGTCGGCATCCCGGCCGAGACCCTGCGCCAGCGCCCCGACATCCGGGCTGCCGAGCGCACACTGGCAGCGGAAACAGCCCGGGTGGGAGTAGCTGAAGCGGCGCGCTACCCATCCTTCACGCTCTCGGGCGCGATCGGCCTGGAGGCGTTGACCCTCAGCGCGCTCGCCAACAGCGGTTCCGCCACGTACTCCTTGCTCTCCGGCATCACCGCTCCGATTTTCAACACTGGACGGCTGCGAAACCAGGTGAAGATCCAGGATGCGGTGCGCGAACAGGCACAGGTGGCCTATGAAAAAACCGTACTCAACGCATTGCAGGATGTGGAAAACGCACTGGTCTCACTGGCCCGCAACCGCGAACGCAGCGAGGCGCTGGAGAAAGCCGTCGAATCTGCACGAAATGCGGAGCAGCTGGCGTTGCAGCGCTATAGCTCGGGTCTGATTGATTTCCAGTCGGTGCTCACCACCCAACGTACCGTGCTGACCGTCGAGGAAAGTCTCGCCAGCTCCCACGCCGACGGCGTGCTGGCGCTCATCAGTTTATACAAATCGCTGGGAGGCGGCTGGTCGCCACAGACCGATTCCATCCCGGCCGGCAAGGACACTCTATGAACGATACCACTACCCCCCAAGACAACCAGGGCGCTTCCCTGAAATTACTTCTCGAAAAAAAGTCAGCAGGGCTGTTCTCGCGCCGCTGGCTGTGGCTGGCCGCTGCACTGCTTGTGATTGCAGGTGCGGTCCTGCTGTATTTCCGCTCAGGCGATACGTCAGACGCGCCGCAGTATAAGACCGAGCCGGCCGAGGTAGGCACCCTGGTGGTCAAGGTCTCCGCGACGGGCAATCTGGAGCCGACCAACAAGGTGGATGTGGGCAGTGAGTTGTCAGGTATCGTCGACCAGGTGTACGTCGACGTCAACGACCATGTCAAAAAGGGCCAGGTGCTGGCCCGCCTCGATCTCGCCAAGCTTCGGGACACGGTGGCCAAGTCACGTGCAAGTCTCGCCGCTGCCGAGGCGCAGGTGCTGCAGACCCAGGCCACGGTGGCGGAGGCGCGCGCCACGCTGTCGCGATACCGGCAGGTGTCGCTACTGTCCGGTGGCAAGGTGCCGTCCAAATCCGAAATGGACACCGCCGAAGCCAACCTGAAGCGTGCCGAGGCTAACAAAGCCAGCGCCCGCGCGAGCGTTACCCAGGCAAGAGCCACCCTGCAATCCGACGAAACCGACCTTACCAAGGCCAGCATCCGCTCGCCTATCAACGGCGTGGTGCTTTCGCGTGAAGTGGAGCCGGGGCAGACGGTGGCTGCCTCTTTCCAGGCCCCCGTGCTGTTTACCTTGGCCGAGGACCTGTCGAAGATGGAACTCCAGGTTGATGTTGACGAGGCCGACGTCGGTCAGGTGGAGGCAGGCCAGAAAGCCACCTTCAGCGTCGACGCCTGGCCGGGCCGCAAGTATGCCGCCGTCATCACGCGGGTCGGCTTTGGCTCTCAGGAAAAAGACGGCGTTATCTCCTACCTTACCGTGCTTGAGGTGGGAAACGATGACCTCAGCCTTCGCCCCGGAATGACCGGCACCGCTGATATCGTCACCCTGACGCATACGAACGTGCTGCTGGTGCCGAATGCTGCCCTGCGTTTCACCCCGCCGGAGACAGAAACGACAGAGAAAAAATCGGGCGGCAGCGTGGTGGGTGCATTGATGCCGCGTCCACCGCGTCAAGCGCCGAAGGTGCAATCGACGGCCGGCAACGGATCACCGCGCGTATGGGTACTGCGCGACGGTCAGCCTGTGGCCGTCGAAATCAGGACCGGTGCCACAAACGGCAAGATGACGGAGATCGGCGGCGGAGCGCTCAAGGCCGGGACGCGGGTAATCACCGAGACACTGGGCGGTTCGTGATGAGTGCCGAGACTCTGATCCGGCTATCCGGCATCACCAAAACCTATGGGAGCGGGCAGGCCGCCTTCCAGGCGCTTAAAGGCATCGACCTTGCCATCGAGGCTGGTGATTTTGTTGCCATTATGGGTCAAAGCGGCTCCGGCAAATCTACGACCATGAATATCCTCGGCTGTCTCGACACGCCGACCAGCGGCAGCTATGAATTTCTCGGAGTACCTGTCGAGCAGCTGTCACGCAACCAGCGCGCGCTGCTGCGGCGCAACTACCTCGGGTTTGTGTTCCAGGGCTTCAATCTGCTGTCGCGCACCACCGCGCTGGAGAATGTCGAACTGCCGCTTATCTACCGTGGCGAGACCGTTAGCGCGCGCCATGATGCGGCCCGCGCCGCTTTGCAACAGGTCGGCCTGCAAGGCTGGGAACACCATACTCCTGGTGAACTGTCAGGCGGGCAGCAGCAGCGGGTCGCCATCGCCCGCGCAATCGTTACCCGTCCCGTTGTTTTGCTGGCCGACGAGCCCACCGGTAATCTGGACAGCCGTACCAGCCAGGAAATAATGGAACTGATTACTGCATTCAACCGCGAGCACGGCATTACCGTGCTCATGGTTACTCACGAACCCAACATGGCCGCCTATGCCAAACGCGTTATCCGGTTTATCGACGGTCGCGTTGAAAGTGATTACGACAATGGGGAGGCAGCCTAATGCTCTGGAACACGCTGCTGCTCGCGTTGCGAGCCATCCGGCGCAACCTGATGCGCTCTTTTCTAACCATTCTCGGCATCGTTATCGGTGTAGCTGCCGTCATCACCATGGTCACACTCGGCAACGGCGCCACAAAGTCCGTGTCTGACCAGATTTCCAGTATGGGCAGCAACCTGTTGATGGTGATTCCAGGCCAGCGCTTCGGCCCCGGTTCCGAGGGAGCGCCCAACTTCAAGAGTGCCGATGTCGAAGCCATACGCAACCAGATCACCGGTGCCGAAAGTGTTGCGCCAATTGTCAACAAGACAGTAACTGCTGTGAATCAGGCCAAGAATTGGTCGACCGTGGTCTCCGGCAGCAACAACGACTACTTTCAGACCGGCAACTGGCAGCTTGCTTCCGGACGTATTTTCAGCGAGACAGAGGAACGGGCGGGAAAGGCGGTATGCGTACTTGGTGAAAGCGTCCGCGAGAAGCTGTTCGGCCGGCAAAATCCGGTGGGCAGTGAAATCCGCATTAAGCAGTTTGCCTGCGAAGTCGTCGGCCTGCTTAAAGCAAAAGGCCAGTCCGCCATGGGTTCGGATCAGGATGACACCGTGATTATGCCGCTGCGAACTGTGCAACGGCGTCTCAGCGGTAGTCAGGATATCAGCCGTCTGAGCATCTCGGTGAAGGAGGGGGCTTCCATCGACGCGGTGAAAAAACAGCTTACCCTGCTCATGCGCGAACGGCGTTCAATTGGCGAGAATGAAGAGGACGACTTTCGCGTTATGGACACCCGGCAGCTTGCCGAAACCCTCACCAGCACCACCAAAATTCTCACCATGCTGCTCGGTGCGGTCGCTGCGGTGAGTCTGCTGGTAGGCGGTATCGGCATCATGAACATCATGCTGGTGTCGGTTACCGAACGAACCCGCGAGATCGGCATTCGCCTCGCCATCGGCGCGCTGGAACGTGAAGTATTGCTGCAGTTCCTTATTGAAGCAGTGGTGTTGTCAAGCATCGGCGGCTTGATCGGCATTGCGGTCGCAACCGCTGCTTCCATGGTCCTGGCCGGCCTGATGGGTGTGCCGTACTTGTTTGGCCTCGGCATCAACCTGCTGTCTTTCCTGTTCTCTGCCGCCATTGGAGTCATCTTCGGCTACTTCCCGGCGCGCCGGGCGGCCGGTCTCAACCCGATCGACGCTTTGCGGCATGAGTAATCACGATCGTGGAGACTCTGTTTGGGCAGGCGACAGGCAGGTCCATCCAGGTGAAAGCGTGCTCAAAGGAATACTGATTCACTGTGATTTGTTTGTCGGGCAAAAAAAACCCTTGAAATCCGGAGGATTCAAGGGTTTTTAACCATGTCTTATAATTGTAGTAGCAGAATATCCCAGCCCATTTTTTTCTTCCGCTGCTGAGTATCTGGTTACTTTACAACGCTTCTGGCCAGTTCCAGGGCAACTTCCTTATAGGGATTGGCGTACAGGATGATCAGACAGATAACCAGTACGTAGATCGCCAGGGATTCGATCATGGCGAGACCGATCATCATCGTTGTCAGCAGTTTGCCATAGACGCCGGGATTCCGGGCGGTTCCTTCCAGTGCAGCTTTAATGGCGTTACCCATGCCGATACCGGGGCCGATAACCCCAATGGCCATGCCGAGACCTGCTGCAAGAATACAAATGGTGATAAATAACATCCTCTGTTACCTCCTGTTTATTGTTTTTTCCTAAACGGTATAGGAAACGAAAGTCCAATAATTTAATGGGTTTCTTCCAGCGAACCCTGGATGTAGATAATCGACAGGAGCATGAAAACGAAGGTCTGGAGAAACGCCACCAGTACGCCCATCATCATCATGGGGAGCGGAACAAGAAACGGGACGAGGCCGAAGAAGATCAGCAGAATAAGTTCGTGACCGTTCATGTTGCCGAAGAGACGGAACGAGAGTGAAAGGGGCCGGCTCAGGTGGCCGATGATTTCGATGGGCAACATGGCAGGCGCCAGCCACCAGACCGGTCCGAGGAAGTGCTTGAAGTACTTGAAGCCGTGCTCTCGGATGCCGACCACGTGGGTAGAAAGGAAAACTATGACTGCGAGGGCGATGGTGGTGTTGAGATTCGCCGTTGGTGGGTAGAAGCCCGGGATTAGTCCGATAATGTTCGAAAACAGAATGAAAAGAGCGAGGGTTGCGATGAGCGGAAAGAACGACCGCCCCCTTTCACCCATGTTTTCGACGATCATATTTTCAATCCAGCTGATGCAGGCTTCCATGAAATTTTGCAAACTTCCGGGAATCTTGCTTATGCGGGACCTGACCAGTAAAGCAAGAACGATGAGAATCGCCATGACCAGCCAGGCGTGAACAATGGCATCGATACCGGCTTCATTGGTGAAGGGCAGCGGATACTTTGTGAAGGTAAATGGCCTTGTAAGCGGTGAGAGCAGCTCCCGGAAGAACTGGAGAAACAGATACGGATGAGTCATGATTCGCTAACCTCCGTTGAGGGTTGCCAGATAGACAGTTACAGCGATGATAGTAATGACCAGGACCGAAAGCCCCAGCAACAAACCGAATATGTTGATTTTAACGTAAATTATCAGAATTGAAACAATTATTGCCAGTAGTGCCAAACGAAGTGCATAGCGTAGCTGAGCGAATCTGACCGCTTGCGGGGCCGGCAAGCCCATGGCGCGCTGGAGGGTTCGGTACAGCCAGTGGCTGTTGGCGATTGCCGCAATTCCCCCTGCAACCACTCCGATGGTAAATGACGCGGAAATGAAGATCAGACCACAGACGGCGAGCAGTGCCAGCAGGACCGAACTGCCGATGGTCAGAACGGCGAAAATATTATTTTCGTCTATTTTCACCGGACTCACTGTTCTTGATTGTTTTTTTAATTATTACATAGATATTGCGAAACGCCGCGATGATGCCGATAAAGAGAAAGATGAAGAAAAAAATGTGCTCCGTTCCGAACCGCTCATCAAGAAAGCGGCCGAAAATCACGCCCATGGCAATGGCCAGCACAACGGAGAAACCCATACTGGATACAGTTGCAAGTACTTTCAGCAGGTTCCGTTTTTCTTCATCCATTACCCTGATCCTTATAGCATAGTAAAAATAAAATAAACAACCATAATTTTCGTGATACTAAAATGATGGCGGCAGCGGTTATTGGGTGACGACGAAGCCCCGCGCCCGACGGTGATCTGCCTGCAGTCGGAGCAGCTCTGCAAAATTCAAAGAACTGACGAGTCAACGATGGCGAAGCGTACCGTGCCGACTCAGCCTGCCGCCAGGATGTCGAATGCGTTTCGAGCTGCCAGGGCTGTTCGGTCGATATCCTCAGCCGAATGGGCCATGGAGACGAAGGCGGTTTCGAACTGGGACGGAGCCAGGTAAATGCCCTGTTCCAGCATGGCACGGAAGTACCTGCCGTAGGCCGCGGTATCGCAGTCGGCTGCCGTTGTCCAGTCGTGAACTTCGTGTTTGGTGAAGAAGACGCAGAGCATACTCCCGACCCGCGTGGAATAGATTGGGTAGCCGGCATCTGCCGCGGCTCGGCTTATGGCATCGGCAACCTTGGCGCTCTTTTCCTCCAGCCGTTGATAGAAACCCTCTTCCTGCAGGATTTCGAGGGTTGCGATCCCCGCGGTCATGGCCAGCGGGTTGCCGGAGAGGGTGCCTGCCTGGTAGACGCTGCCGGAAGGAGAGAGGAGTTCCATGATTTCCCGTTTACCGCCAAAGGCCCCGACCGGAAGACCGCCGCCGATGATCTTGCCGAGCGTCGTCAGGTCGGGAGTAATGCCATACAGTTCCTGGGCGCCGCCATAGGCTACTCGGAAGCCGCTCATCACTTCATCGAAGATGAGGACGATCTTTTCCCGGTCGCAGAGGTCGCGCAGCCCTTGGAGGAAGCCCTGCCGGGGGGTAACGGTTCCCATGTTGCCGGCAATCGGTTCGATGATGATGCAGGCGACCTTTTCCCGATTTTCGGCCACAAGAGCCTGCACCGAAGCCAAGTCATTGTATTCCGCGATCAGGGTGTGGCGGGCAAAATCGGCCGGGACCCCGGGAGAGTCGGGTACCCCGAAAGTGGCGGCTCCGGAGCCGGCTTTTACCAGGAGCGAATCGGCATGGCCATGGTAGCATCCGGAGAATTTGATGATTGCGTCGCGTCCGGTATAGGCACGCGCGAGTCGAATGGCGCTCATTGTCGCTTCGGTTCCGGAACTAACCATCCGGACCATTTCAATGGAAGGAACCGCGGCAACGACCATCTCCGCCAGCTGCACCTCAAGATCAGTGGGGGCGCCGAAGCTTGAGCCTTTTCCCATGGCTGCCGTTATGGCGGCAACAACCTTCGGATGGCAGTGGCCAACGATCATCGGTCCCCACGAACCCACATAGTCAATGAATTCATTGCCGTCTGCATCGAACATTTTCGAGCCTGACGCCCGTTCGATAAACAACGGCTGGCTGCCAACGGATGTAAAGGCGCGAACCGGGCTATTGACTCCGCCGGGAATAATTTTTTTGGCTTTTTCGAATAGAAGGGCTGAACGGTCATGTTTCATGAAATCACCATTGACGTGCTGAGGTTGTTGTGCAGAAATCAGCCGTTTTTGAAATCTTCGGCATAGCGGATATAATTCCTGGCCGAGGTGCGGATTCGTTCCAATTCCTCCGCGGTCAGATCCCGCTTGTAGCGGGCCGGTGATCCGAGCCACAAGGTGCGAGGCGGGATTATTGTGCCCTCGGTTACCAGGGCGCGGGCTCCCACGAGGGATTCTTCCCCCACCACAGCCTTGTCCATGACCACGGCCTGCATGCCGATGAAGGCACCGTTTTCAATGGTGCAGCCGTGAAGGGTTACGCTGTGTGCGACGGTTACATAGTCACCGATGATGAGCGGGGCACCGGGGTCCTGGGAATTTTTCCGGTGAGTTACGTGCAGCATGGAGAGGTCCTGGATGTTGGTTCCTGTTCCGATCCGGATAGAATTTACGTCTCCGCGCACAACGGAATTATACCAGATACTGCTTAGCAGACCTATCGTTACGTCGCCGATTATCACCGCGGTCTCGGCGATGAACGCCGACGGGTCGATTTTCGGAACGATGTCTTTGAATGGTCGGATCATGGGGCACTACCCCGCTCTTGTTTTCAGTCCCGGGGCACTGCCAGCATCCGGTCAAGGGCACGCTTTGCCGGTATCCGGATATCCTCTGGCACCCGAACTTCCGGGGTCATGGTCTTCAGTGACGCAAGGATGTCGTCCAGGGAGATCAGTTTCATATTCGGGCAGATAAGGGACGGCGAGGCAAGGATGAATTCCTTGTCGGGGTTTTCCTTTTTCAGTCGATAGAGGATCCCGGCCTCGGTTCCGATAATGAATTGTTGTGCCGGACTCGTGCGGCAATAGTCATACATGCCGCTGGTGGAGCAGGCATGGTCGGCCAGGGCGGAGATTGCCGGACTGCATTCGGGGTGGCAGATAAACAGGGCGTCGGGGTATTCTCCCTTGAGACGGAGGACCTCTTCGGGCCGCAGTCTTTCATGGGTGGGACAGAAGCCGTCCCAGAAATGGAAGGTTTTCGGGGAGGACTTGGCAATGAAACGGCCCAGATTGCGGTCGGGCACAAAAATAAGCTCGTTTTCAGCAAGTGATGCGACGACGCGAAACGCATTTCCCGAGGTGCAGCAAATGTCGGTATGGGCCTTGACGGCAGCGGTGGAATTCACATAGGTTACTACCGGTACGCCGGGAAAACGGGCTTTCATCTCCAGCAGGCCTTCGACCGTTACCATGTCTGCCATGGGACAACCTGCGTCAAGGCGCGGCAAAAGCACCGTCTTGTCCGGTGAAAGGATGGATGCGGATTCCGCCATGAAATGAACGCCGCAAAAGACAATGACGTCCGCCTCAGTCTTCGTGGCTTCAATGGAAAGGGCAAGTGAATCACCCGTGATGTCGGCAATTTCCTGGACTTCATCCCGCATGTAATTATGGGCAAGCAAAACGGCGTTCCGTTTTTTCAGAAGTTCGCGGATCTCATCTTTGATATCTTGTTGATTCATAACGTGTCTTTTCCCTGTTACGCCGTCTAGGAGCCTGTCGGACTTAGGAAATCAAAGCGAAAATTAGTCTGGGCGAGGAAAGATTTTGTCGATTTTGCAGGGCAATAGTTGTTCTATTGACCAAAAAAGCGGCGGAATATGGTACGTCCAGACGGATTTGCAGCTGATTTACCCTAAGTCCGACAGGCTCCTGGGAGATCGGCAAAATAGTTGACAAAACCTGACAGATAGTAGCCAATGTTCGCTGGTATGTCAAACTCTTTGCTCGTCCAGAGCATGCAAGATACAGCTTCGATCCGGCTTTCTATCGCTACCCTTTCTTGACACCCTTCGGGAAAACCTCTATTATTTTTTCAGTACTGAATTTCCCGTACTGCCGAGCCGAAAGAAAATAACCAGTTTCCATCCGGATACTCCGGATGTGAAACTATTGATTTTCATCAAAAAACTAATTAATTGCTTTCCCCTCATCGTTGGTTCCTGTGCGATGAGGCGAAAAGATCGTAAAGTGAGGTCTCGTATGTTTGGCTTCGGCATGCCGCAAATCATTATCATTCTGGTGATAGCGCTGATTATCTTCGGCCCCCAGAAGTTGCCCGAGCTTGCCCGCTCCCTTGGCAAAGCACTCGCTGATTTTAAACGTGCAGCAAATGACTTCAAAGCCACCATCGATGACGAGGCACAGAATCAGGAGGCGCGGGAGACGGCGCTGAAAGAGGCGGAGGTCGGGAAAGAAGTCCCCGTGGAAGGGGATGGACGGGAAGCGGCGGATGATACGGTGGCGACGGAACAGAAGAACGTCTGAACCGTGTAGCGGATAGCAATAAAAAAGGCGGATTTCTCCGCCTTTTTTTATTGCACAGGTCCAGTTGGAGCTGCAAACAAATACCATGGGGCATCTTGCATCTCATCTTCAGGCCATCGTTGACCGAACTTCAATTACCAAATCCTCAACGTAGACCTGCTACGTCTGCGGCTTGGCTCAATCAGTTCGGTCAAATCCGACCTGAACCCGAGCGCAATCTTGACCATGTTATTCATTTACAGCTCCTTAGGTCTACAACTCTTTGAGGAGTGTCCTGCCCTTTTTTGCATCCTCGGACTTGGGGTAATCGTCCTTCAGTTTATTCAGTACGTAGCGGGCACTTTTTTTGTCGCCGATGTTTTTGAAAGACAGGCCTTGCTTCAGCAGGGCCGCGGGCGTCTTGTCGCTCTTCGGGAAATTCTTGATGACTTCCTGGAAAGCCAGAATCGCCTGCTCGTAATTCTTTTCGCTGTAGTATGTTTCACCGATCCAGTAATGGCAGTTGGGTATCAGAGCATGGGTCGGGTGTTGTTCAATGACGCGGTCAAAGTGATCGCGGGCCTTCTGCATCTCGCCTGCCTTGAATGAGGCGAGGCCACTCTCGTAGATCCCTTCAGGGGTAGAGTCGCTTGGGGTACTTGCCGTGGCCTGCTGGTCGCCGATCTTTTTCTCGAGTTTTGCCAACCGGTCTTCCATGGCCGCAAGCCGCCGCTCCGTTTCTTCCTTCTGGAATTTTCCTTCTTCGATACTTTTCTGGACAAGGATCTTCACGTCATCGGCCTTGCCGGACATCTCTTGCATATCGACCCGTATGGTATCTTGCGAAGCCTGCAGATCGGCTGATCCCTTCCGCATCGTGGCCATCTCGTTGCGGAGTCCCTGGAGAGATATCTGAACTTCATCGTTAGCCATCTGCCGGACTCCGACCATTTCTTTTTCCAGTCGAACGATCCTTCGTCTTGCATCGTTCGTATTGGTCTCGAGACTTTGCATGTCTGCTCTGGTAGCGCACCCTGCTGCAGAACAGAGGAGAGCGAAGAGAATCACACGTTGTAGGATCACCATAGCGTACCATCTCCTTCTTCTGAAAATCGTTTCTATTTGGGATATACCTGATACAAAAAAGGAGCCGAAGCCGGCTCCTTTTCTGACATGTAGCTGCTCTATTTCACGATAACAAAGTCAACCCGTCGGTTTTTTGCCCAAGCGGCATCGTTATGCCCGGGATCGACCGGTTTTTCCTTGCCATAGCTGATGGTGACGAGGCGATCGGCAGGAACTCCCAGGGTTACCAGGTAGCTTTTTGCTGCCTTGGCGCGCTTTTCACCGAGTGCCAGGTTGTACTCATCTGAGCCCCGCTCGTCGCAGTTTCCTTCGAGGCGGACCGTGGCGGTGGCTTTCTTCAGCAGCCACTGGGCATTTTTGTCCAGGGCATCACGGGCATCCTGGCGGAGGACATAGGAGTCCAGGTCGAAATAGATGGTTTCGAACGGCTCTGCTGCCATTGCGCCGTCCGTGAGTGTTTCATCCTTCACAACCGGTTCCTGGGCAATTGGTGTCGTCGTTGGTGTCGAAGTTGAAGCAGGCTTTTGAGTGGTTAATGTCCCATCTCCGGCAAGGCTTTCATCATCCTTCACTGCTGCTTTTTTTGCGCAGCCTCCTGCCACGATGGTGAGGCAGCAGAGCATCAGCAGCATTGCGAAAAGTTTTTTTCTCATTTTTCTCCTCCTCTTGAACGAATGAATAAAGTAACGGATCTTCTGAAACCGTCCTGATATTTTAAATGTGGAGCATTATACACAAAGAGTGGCGGATTTCCTAGCCATAGAAATTACCAGCGGGGTGACCAGACCGGATGGGAATCGCTGCTTCCGCTGCGCGAAACCCGTGTCTGTCCGCTGCCGTCCGCGCGCATGACATAAATGGCCTGGCCTCCGTCACGGGTGGAACTGAAGGTGATGAATCTCCCGTCCGGTGACCAGCGGGGATGCTCATTGCTTCCCTCGCTGGTGAGCTGAAGATCGTCGTTTCCATCGGGAGTGATGGAGTGGATCTGGAAGCCACCCGAGTGCTGCCGGCAATAGAGAATCCGGTCGCCTTTTGGTGACCAGGAGGGGCTCACATTATAGTCGCCGCTTCTGGTAAGGCGGACGCTGTTCGAGCCGTCGGCGTTCATGACGAATATCTGGGGTTTCCCCAGTCGATCCGAGAGAAACGCGATCCTGCTGCCATCGGGGGACCAGGCGGGAGAGGTTTCGATCGCGTTGCTGCGGGTGAGACGGCTCAGCTGTTTGCCGTCCTTACTGATGGCATAGATTTCGGCATTGCCGTCCCTGCTCAGGGCGAGGGCAATGCTGCTGCCGTCCGGTGACCACCTGCCGGTGATGTTGATTCCCGGATGAGAGGAGATCCGGGCTTCGGCCGTGCTGAAAAGATCCCTTC